>Ga0307380_10004334_pt1 | contig 19237 bp, 16 predicted proteins | sample UN3MG_FD_202239 | JGI IMG/M metagenome (GOLD analysis project Ga0307380, IMG submission 202239) | Soil microbial communities from Risofladan, Vaasa, Finland - UN-3 | ecosystem: Environmental > Terrestrial > Soil > Coastal area > Acid sulfate soil | place: Finland: Risofladan, Vaasa | collected... | reverse complement strand
GGCGTCCCGCCCGCTGCCGCGCCGCTCGATTTGATACACCGCGACGCCGACCTCCGCCAGCCGTCGGCTGGACCCCTCGTACCACCCGCTGTGGCTCTGGATGCCGTGCAGGTAGACCAGGGCCGCGTGCGGCCGGTCGGTCGGCGCGGGTGCCACTGGTCCCGATGCATCGGGATCCGCTCGTGCACCGGGCCAGACGCGCATCGGGAGCGCCGTCCCGTCGGGTGCCTCATACGCAGAGTCTATCGGCTCCATATCCGCGCGACGGTAGCGCGCTCCGCGCGGCGAATCAAGTCAAAATGGCCCTTCAATGGGCGACAAAAAGTTGTGCCTTGCGTTCTTGGTGGTTTGAGAAGCCTTTCACACCCACCAGCGGGCAAGTTTCTTGAGGAGCGCCAAGCGCCGGCCTGAATAGAACGCCTCCTCGCGCGCGCGGCGCGAGGCCAAGAGCATCCCTTCGGCCACCGTCGGATAGGCGTGGAACCGCGCGGTGAACCCGTCGGCCGGCTCGCGCGCCGCGACGGCGCGCGCCAGCGCCGGCAGCATCTCTCCCGCCTCAGCCCCCAGGATGTGCCCGCCAACCAGTCGGCCCCGGCGATCCGCAATCAGTTTGACCATCCCGGCGGTCCGCGCGCGGCAGACGGCCCGGTCCACCTCCGTAAGCGGGTGACGATAGACCTTGACGTCGTCGCCGAAGCGCCGTCGCGCCTGCTCCTCGGTCAGGCCTGCGCGGGCGAGCGCCGGGTCCGTCGCAAGGAGCCGCGCGACCCGTTCTAAATTCACCTGCCGACTCCAAGGGAAGAGGGCGTCGTGCACCGCTGCGCGGGCCTGAATCTCGGCCGCTCGCGACCCAAAGAGTTTGCCGTTCGCGTCGCCGATGGCCCACACGTGGCGCTCGGTCGTCCGGAACCGACCATCCACAACCACCCCCACGCGCGTCGTTTCGATGTCGGTGGCCTCGAGATGGAGGGCCTCGACGTTGGGCGCGCGGCCGGCGGCGATGAAGATTTCCTCCGCTTCCGTCTCCCGCCGCTCTTCGCCCGTTCGGACCGCCATCACTTTGCCGTCGCCGCGCCGCAGCACTTGGATCACCTCGGCGCCGGTCAAAATGTGAACGCCCTCGGCCTGAAGCGATTCGGCCAGCATCCCTGCAAGTTCGCCGTCTTGGCCCTCCAGCAGGCGGTCTTTCTTTTCGACGAGCGTGACCTGGCTGCCGAGCCGCGCCAGCGCTTGCGCCACCTGGATCCCCGTGGGTGTCCCGCCCAGGACGACGAGGCTGGCCGGCAGGCGATCCAAGTCCCAAAGGCGCTCGTGCGTCAGGAAGCCGGTCTCGGCGAGGCCGTCCACCGCGGGAACGTCGGGCCGAGAGCCCGTCGCGAGGAAAATCCGCTTGGCCCGCACGGTCTCGTCGCCCACCGCCACCGTCTCGCGGTCCACGAAAGACGCCTCTGCACCGAACACCTCGATGCCGAGTTTCCGCAGGCGCTCGGGGCTCCGGCGCGGCTGAATGGCGCGAACCACCGTCCGAACGCGCTCGAGGACCGCCGCGAAGTCAACCCGAGGGTCGCCGACCTGGATGCCGAACCCCGGCGCCCGGCGGACGGTATCCGCCACTGCCGCACAGTCCAAGAGCGCCCGCATGGGCACCGCGCCCGTCCAGAGGGCTGTGCCGCCCACGCGGTCGCGCTCCACTAGGGCCACGCTGAGGCCGAAGCGAGCCGCCTCGGCCGCCGCCGCCAGCCCCGCCGGACCGCCGCCGATCACCAGGACGTCGAATTCACGCAACACGGCACCCTCCGAAGACCTCCGTGCCTCGCCGGGATCACTGTGAAATGTGCCTCCAGTGTATCCGCCCCCCTGTCCCCGGAGCAACGGTCTATTTTCCCACGGCTTGACCTTCCGAACTTTGGACGGTAGTTTCGCAGGCAGCCGAAAGGCGAAACCGCATGGCGAAACTCAGCGACAGCGTCCGATACTTGAAAGGAGTCGGCCCGAAGCGAGCCCAGCTGCTCGAGCGGCGCGGCGTCCACACCATCGGCGACGCGCTCCAACTGTTTCCCCGCAAATATGTGGATCGCGGCGATGTTGTGCCCATCGCCCACGCTGTCGCAGGACGCGAGCAAACGGTCCGTGCCCGCGTCATCGACATGCGCGCGCCGAAGTGGGGTGACCGGCTCGAAGCCCTCATCGCCGACGAAACCGGCGAGATGCGCGTCGTCTGGTTCCACGCCCGCTTTCTCGCCAAGTCCATCCAGACCGACGCCGAGTATCTCTTCTATGGCCGCGTCGGTGAGTATCGCGGCAGGCTCCAGATGCAGCATCCCAGGTTCAAGCGCGTGGACGCCGCCGACGATACCCGCGGGCGCATCCTTGTCGAATATCCGACAACCGAGGGTCTCCAGCAGGCGTCGCTTGTGCGCCTCAGGGATGAGGCGCTGCGCGTCGGTCTGCCGCTCGCCAAAGAAACCCTCACCGAAGCGATGCGCAAGAGGCTCGAGATGGTTCCCCTTCCCGACGCCCTTCGGATGATCCACCGGCCCGAGTCCATGGACGAGGTGCGGCTGGCGCGGCGGCGGCTGGTCTTCGGCGAGTTTTTCTTCATGGAGATGGCCGTTGCCCTTCGCCGGCGGAGCACCAAAGCCAGCCACAACGCGCCGCCCATCCGCACCGACGACCGCCTCGACGCGCGCATCCGCGCCCGCTTCCCGTTCACCTTCACGCGCGCCCAGGACAAGGCCCTCGAGGAAATCCGGGCGGATCTTGCGCGCGACCGCCCGATGACCCGCCTCCTCCAGGGCGACGTCGGATGCGGCAAGACGGCGGTGGCGCTTTATGCGGCCCTGGCCACCGTCGCCGCCGGATACCAGGCCGCTATCATGGCCCCGACGGAAATCCTCGCCGCCCAGCACTATCACAATGTCGAAAAATACCTGGTCGGCAGCCGCGTCAAGTGGGCGCTGCTGGTGGGCGGGCTGGGCGCAGCCGAGCGGCGAAAAGTCCTCCGGCGCATCCGCCGCGGCGAGGCCGACATCGTCATCGGAACCCACGCTCTCATCCAGCAGGACGTCGCGTTCGCGCGGCTGGGGCTGGTCGTCGTGGACGAGCAACACAAGTTCGGTGTGCTCCAGCGGGCCGAGGCCAAGTGGCGCACCGCCGAGGACCGGCCCGACCTTCAGCCGCATTACCTCGTGATGACGGCCACGCCTATTCCCCGGACCCTCGCGCTGACCGTCTTCGGCGACCTCGACATTTCGACTATTGACGAGATGCCGCCCGGACGGACGCCCGTTCGGACGTGGGCCGTCGGACCTGAGGAGCGGCCCAAGGCCTACGAGTTCGTCCGCCGGGAACTCGCCGCCGGTCGCCAGGCCTTCATCGTCTATCCGCTGGTTGAAGAGAGTGAGAAAAGTGACTTGAAAGCCGCCACAGAAGAGGCGGAACGACTTGCAAGCGAGGTCTTCCCGGAATCCGAGGTGGGCCTGCTCCACGGCCGGATGAAACCGGCCAAGAAAGACAGTATCATGGACCGCTTCCGCCGCGGCGAGATCCACGTTCTCGTCTCGACCGTCATTATCGAAGTCGGGGTGGACGTGCCGAACGCGACCGTTATGATGGTCGAGCACGCTGAGCGGTTCGGCCTGGCTCAGTTGCACCAGTTGCGCGGCCGCATCGGGCGCGGCGCCGCAAGGAGTCACTGTATTCTCCTCGGCGAACCACGAACGGAAGTGGCCGAGCGGCGCATTCAGGTCATGACCGAGACGACCGACGGTTTCCGCATCGCCGAAGAGGACCTGCGGCTGCGCGGGCCCGGCGAATTCTTCGGCACGCGCCAGCACGGGATGCCCGAGTTCGTCCTCGGCAACGTGGTCGAGGATTACGACCTATTGCGCCTGGCGCGGCAAGAAGCGTTCGAGTGGATCAAACGGGATCCGGCGCTCGAGCGGCCGGAGTCGCAGCCAATCAGGAAGGCCTTGACGCAACGCTTCCACGACGCGATTCGCTTAATTGAAGTCGGGTGAAACCGCAGAGAACGCGAAGGACGCAAAGGAGAAATCTTTCTAAAAACAGGCTATATTCCATTTGCGCTCTTGGCGTCCTTTGCGGTTAGAAACACAGCATGAAAGGCGAAGAAATGAACGAGGCGACTAAGGCCATGAAGTTCAACGATCAAGGACTCATTCCCGCCATCGCCCAGAATGCTGAGACGGGCGAAGTGCTCATGCTGGCCTGGATGAACGCCGAGGCGCTCGAAAAGACCATCGAGACGGGCGAAGCGCACTACTGGTCCCGCAGCCGCGAAAAACTCTGGCGCAAGGGCGAGACAAGCGGCAACGTGCAGAAGGTCAAAGAAATCCGCGCCGACTGCGACAAGGACGTGCTGCTATTGAAGGTGGACCAGACCGGCGGCGGCGCCTGCCACCTCGGCTACCGCTCGTGCTTCTTGTGGGTCCTTAAGGAAGGCACCTGGACCGAGGACGGTGTCAAAGTCTTCGACCCGGAGGAGCGTTACGGGAAGAAATGACGAAATCCGAATGACGAACGCTTTCCCGCCCTGTAGGGGCGGAGTTGTACTCTAGCCACGGGCGCGAGCCCGTGGAAACGAGTGTAAGAAATCCATCCATATTTTTGTATTTGTTATGTTGTTCAAGCCCCGTAGGGGCGATTGAAAGGATCACTTGTGGGCCACACCTATGCCAACCTTGTCTTCCATGCGGTCTTCTCCACCAAAGAACGCCGGCCCCTGATTCACGATTCCTTCCGTCCTCGGCTGTTCGAATACCTATCCGGCCTCGCGCGAAATGAGTTCCGCGGCGCGCTCGCGGTCGGCGGCACGGAGAACCACGTGCACGGCCTCATCGTCCTTGCCCCGGACACCGGCGTCGCCGATGCGATGCGCGGGTGGAAGGCCCTTTCCTCCAAATGGGTCCACGAAACCTTTCCCGACGAGGCCGACTTCGGTTGGCAGAAAGGCTACGGGGCGTTCAGCGTCAGCCAATCCAACGTGCCTCAGGTCGCAGCCTACATCGAGAAGCAAGCGGAGCACCACAAAACGATAACTTTCGAGGACGAGTTTCTCGCCCTCGTGAAGCGCCACGGCATCGCATACGATCCACAGTATGTATGGGGTTGACGGTTTCAATCGCCCCTACGGGGCTCTGACAAAAGAGGAGAAGACAGGGGTTTGCGAGACCCTCTCCCCCACGGGCTCGCGCCCGTGGCTAGAGCACAAGCGCCCCTGCGGGGCTTAACCGAAGATGAAAGGCGGCTGTGTTACCCCCGCCGTCCCGCCGCCGACCGTTGCCGAGCCGCCTCGTCTTCTCTATAATGCCCGCGCCATGACCTGGAAACGGCCGTTACTCGTTTATCCCTACAGCCCTGACAAGAAGAGCGAGCAGCTCTACGGTGGGCTTGCCATCATCAACCCGATCGGGTTGGAGGTGGTCGCGACGGCGCTCAGGCCCCACGTCGAGGATCTGATGCTCGTGGACATGCGGCTTGAGACGGAGCCGCTTGGCGACCTTGTCGCCCGCTTCCGGCCTGATTTGATTGCCGTCTCGCTCATGTGGGGCCGCGACGAGTTCGTCGATTCCCTCATCCACAGCCTCCCGCCCGACGTGACGCTCATCGTCGGCGGCCTTTACGCCACCCGCCAGGCCGACGAAATCCTCCGCGACTTCCCCGAGACCGACATCCTCTGCGTCGGCTACGGCGAGGAAGTGCTGCGGGAACTGGTCGAGCGCGGCACGCCGGAAGGCGTCGCCGGCCTGTGGTATTGCAAGCGCGCGGCGGCCTGGCCGCCCGAGGCGCGCAACGGCCTGCCTCTGGCCGACGGCGAACTCGTCAAGAACCCCCGCCGCGTCGGCGTCAACGTCGCCAACTACCACATCGACCGCTCCATCCGCCGCTACGCTTACCCCTGGCTCGCGCTCAAGGGCGACAACGTCATCACGAGCGTCGGCTGCCCGATGGTCTGCGCGTTCTGCAAGTGGCGGGAGAACATCTTCGGCGAGGTCCAGCCGTGGATCGGCCGCGACCCGGAGGACGTCGTGGCGGAACTCGCCGAGACCGATGCGGACGTGGTTCACATCGTGGACGCCAACTTCGCCGCCGACCCGAAACGAGTCGAGCGCATCTGCGACCTGATTATCGAGCGCGACATCCGCCACCTGTATGCGTGCGAGATCCGCGTCAACGCCTTCTGGAAGGACCCGGCGCTGGCCAAGAAGATGGAACAGGCGGGCTTTTTCATGTTTATGGTCGGCATCGAGTCCTACCAGCCGCGCCTGCTCAAGGCGATGCGCAAGGGCTACACGGTCAAGATGTGCCGCGCGGCCTTCGGGAACCTCGCCGAGACGAACATCCTGACGCTTGGCAACTTTCTCATCGGTAACCCGAACGAGACGGAGGAGGAGATGCTGGGCGTCGCGGACTATGCGGCCGAACTGGGATGCGACTTTCTCAGCCCGAACAAGATTTACGCCTACGCCGACACGGACTTCGAGCGATGGGTGCTGGCGCAGCCGGGGATGCGCGTCGAAGGCCGCCGCCGCTATGTCGTCAGCGACCAGTTCGGCGTGGAGGACCTGAGGCGCATCCAGGCGAAGATTATGCTTCGGTTCCTGCGTAAGCATCCGCCGTGGATTCCCTATAAGAAAGCCCTCGCCCATCCGATGGTGCGGAAACTCGGGCGCGAGCGCATCCGCCGCGCGATGCTGCGGAGCCTGTGGGGCCACGTCGCGGACCCCGTATTTCGTCGGCGTGCCTTGAAGCGGCTGACGAAACGCTTCCGTCCGGCGCGCCAGCGGCCGTCGTCTTGACCTCGCCGGGCCATCCGGCGTGCGGTGGCAAAGGGACCCTGCGGGATCACCCCCCCGGCGCCCCGGTCAATTTCGCTTGAAACTGGGACGCCAGGGGGTAAACTCCCCCTTCGCCAGGCGGTAAATAGGGAAAGCCAAGGAGAAACCTATGGCGAACGTCTATCAAGGTAAGGTCGTGGCCGGGAAACATCGGTTCGGCGTCGTCGTCTCCCGGTTCAACGAATTCATCTCGTCGAAACTGCTGGGCGGGTGTCTGGACGCCCTCGAACGCCACGGGGCCGACCTGGAGGCGGTGGACGTCGTCTGGACGCCGGGCTCGTTCGAGGTGCCGCTGGTGGCGAAGCGGCTGGCCGAGTCGGGCCGCTATGCGGCCGTTATCTGCCTGGGGGCGGTGATCCGCGGCCAGACGCCGCATTTCGATTACATCGCCGCCGAGATCTCCAAAGGCGTCGCGCGGGTCGCTCTGGAAAGCGGCGTGCCGGTCGTCTTCGGTGTCATCACGTGCGACACGCTCGAACAGGCCATCGACCGGGCCGGGACGAAGAGCGGCAACAAGGGGGCCGACGCCGCCCGAAGCGCCATCGAAATGGCCAATCTGCTGGACGCGCTGCCCTCGACGAAGCGCGGGCGGTAGGCCTCGCGTCCGCATTCTCGAAGCGGGTCCCGTCGGTCCGCCTTAGGCGGATCGGGACCGTTTCCGACAGGCAGGCGGACTTCCCCATGAAGCAGCGCGAACAGGCGCGCCGGATCACCCTGCAGGCGCTCTTTCAACTGGACGTTCGGGGCGACGAGTTCGAGCCCGAGGTGGTCGAGTTCCTCCGCTCGAGCACAAAGGACCCCGAGGTGTACCTCTTTGCGAAGCGTTTGACCGAGGGCGCCCGCGTGTGGCGGGACGAGGCCGACCGCCTCATCGCCGAGGCCGCCGAACACTGGCAGATCGACCGGATGGCCATCCTCGACCGCAACATCCTCCGGCTGGCCGCCTGGGAGATCTGCTGCTGCGACGACATCCCCGACCGCGTGGCGATCGACCAGGCGATCGAGTTGGCCAAGCGGTTCGGCGGCGCCGAGTCCTCCGCCTTCGTTAACGGCGTCCTGGATCGGATTCTGCGGACGGTCAAACCCGACTCGGCACGCCCCGAAGCGAAGGAGTGAAGCGCGCCATGGTGATGAAGAAGTGGCTGGGCAAACTCACCGAAGGGCTCGCCAAGACCCGCGCGAAACTGGCCGACGGCGTGCGCGGCCTGTTTCGCGCGGGGCGGAAGATCGACGCCGATTTTCTCGGCGAACTCGAAGAGGTGCTCATCCTCGGCGATGTCGGCGTCGCGACCACCACGCGCATCATCAAGGACCTCGAAGGGCGCTACCGCGACCGCGAAATTGAAAAGGGCGACGACCTCCTCGCCATCATCAAGCGGGACCTTAAGGAGAGTCTCGGCGACGCCGACCGCGCGGTCCACTTCGCGCCGAGCGGCCCCACCGTCATCCTCGTGGCGGGCGTGAACGGAAGCGGCAAGACGACGGCGGTGGCGCGCCTCGCGCGGCTGTTCCACACCGAGGGCAAAGAAGTGCTCCTGGCGGCCTGCGACACGTTTCGCGCTGCCGCCGACGAGCAACTTGCCATCTGGGCCCAGCGCGTCGGCGTCAATATGGTCCGCCACCGGATGGGCGCCGATCCCGGGGCGGTGGCTTTCGACGCGGCCGAGGCGGCCGTTGCGCGCGGCGCCGACGTGCTCCTGGTGGACACGGCCGGCAGGCTTCATACCCAGGACCACCTGATGCGGGAACTGGGGAAAATTCGCCGCGTCCTCGAAAAGAAAATTCCCGGCGCCCCGCACGAGGCGCTTCTTGTGCTCGACGCCACCACGGGCCAGAACGCGATTCAACAGGCGAAGCAGTTTCGCGAGGCCATCGACGTGACGGGCGTGTTTCTTGCAAAACTCGACGGCACGGCCAAGGGGGGCATCGTGCTGGCCATCCAGAGGGAACTCGGTATCCCCGTCAAGTTCGTCGGCATCGGCGAGGGGGCCGACGACGTCGCCCCGTTCGACCCGGACACGTTCGTCGAGGCCTTGTTCGGCGGAGAAACGCGATGATTATCTCGGACCTCAAAATCTTCGAGTTGGAGGGCGGCGAAGTCCTGGCAAGAGCGCCGCTGGATCGAGGTCCCCGAGTTGCCTGGATAAACACCGGGGTTCCAAAGGCACAAGGACGAGACAAAGGAAAAATGTCATGACACACGATCTTCAATGGGGAATCTTGGGCACTGGCGCCATCGCCCGCACGTTCGCCAGGGGGCTGGCAGGCTCGAAAAGGGGGCGGCTCGTCGCGGTCGGCAGCCGCTCCAAGGAAAAGGCCGAGGCGTTCTGCAAAGAGTTCGGCGCGCCCCGCGCACACGGTAGTTACGAAGACCTTCTCGCCGACGAGCAGGTCCAGGCGGTTTACGTCGCCACCCCTCACCCGATGCACGCCAAGTGGACGATCCGGGCCGCAGAGGCCGGGAAACACATCCTTTGCGAAAAGCCTCTCACGCTGAACCACGCCGAGGCCATGGCCGTCATCGAAGCCGCACGCGAGCACGACGTCTTCCTGATGGAAGCGTTCATGTACCGCTGCTATCCGCAGACGGCCAAACTCGTCGAACTTCTGCGCGACAAGGCCATCGGCGAGGTTCGTGTCATCCACGCGACATTCAGTTTCGACGCCGGATTCAACACCGAGTCGAGGCTCCTCAAGAACGCGCTCGGCGGCGGCGGCATTCTGGACGTGGGGTGCTACTGCGCCTCAATGGCAAGGCTCATTGCGGGCGTCGCGGCAGGCAAAGACTTCGCCGAACCGGTTGACGTGAAGGGCGTCGGCCGCCTCGGCGAAACCGGTGTGGACGAGTGGGCCATTGCCTCGCTCGAGTTTCCCGGCGGCATTCTCGCCCAACTGGCCACCGGCGTCCGTGCCACTCAGGACAATGTCGTCAAAATCTTCGGGTCGGAAGGCAGCATCCTTATTTCCGACCCGTGGATGCCCGGCCGCGAGGGAGGCACAACCAGGATCATCCTTCACAGAAAGGGCGAGAAGCAACCTCAAGAGATCCTCGTCAAGGCCTCGCAGGGCCTCTACAGCATCGAAGCCGACACTGTCGCAGAACACATCGACGACCGCCAGGCACCGTTCCCCGCCATGACCTGGGCCGATACGCTCGGCAACATGCGGACGCTGGACCGCTGGCGCAAGAGCATCGGCCTGGTTTATGAAAGCGAAAGGCCTGAGGCGCACGCTATGCCCGTCCACGGCCGACCGCTGGCCGTCCGGACGCCGACCAACATGAAATATGGCCGCATCCCGGGGCTCGAAAAAGACATCTCGCGCTTGATGATGGGTGTGATGCATCACCGGCCCTCGCCGTATGCAGCCGTTATGTTCGATGGCCTTTTCGAGCGCGGAGGAAACGGCTTCGACACGGCCCACATCTATGGCGGCGGAACGTGCGAGAAAGCCCTGGGGTGGTGGATTAGGAAACGCAACATCCGCGACCGCGTCGTCGTCCTCGACAAAGGCGCCCACACGCCCGACTGCTACCCCGAGGCGCTTACCAAGCAACTCCTTGAGAGCCTGGAGCGCTTGGGAACGCAATATCTCGACATCTACATGATGCACCGTGACAATCCGGAGGTGCCGGTCGGCGAGTTTATCGACGTTCTCAACGAGCACAAGGCCGCCGGCCGCATCCGCATCTTCGGCGCCTCAAACTGGTCCATCAAACGCGTCGAGGAGGCCAATGCATACGCAAAGCAGAAGGGGCTGGCGGGCTTCGCAGCCGTCAGCAACAACTTCAGCCTTGCCCGCATGATCGAGGCGCCCTGGTCCGGTTGCCTCGCCGCATCGGACCCCGAGTCGCGGGCCTGGTTCACCGAGACCCAGATGCCGCTTATGCCCTGGTCGAGCCAGGCTCAGGGTTTCTTCGCCGGCCGCGCCGACCCCAACGACCGCTCGAACAAGGAGCTCGTCCGCTGCTGGTACAGTGACGACAATTTCCAGCGGCTCGATCGCGCCAGAGCCCTAGCCGCCGAGAAAGGCGTCCTGCCGATTAACATCGCTCTGGCCTACGTCTTATGCCAGCCGTTCCCCACGTTCGCGCTCATCGGCCCGCGCACCCTCGCCGAAACGCGAACGGCCATGGCCGGACTCGACGTCAAGTTGACGCCCGAAGAATTGGCCTGGTTGAACCTCGAAGCGTAGCCGCCGCCCAGACATGTCACACGGGGTCCCTTGCGGGGCCGGTCCTCCGAGTCTAAAGGCCTTCTTCCTCGGGCGGAATGCGAACGACTTTCGAGAGGAGAAGGTAGTTGCGTCCGTGATAAAGGGTGACGAGTCCGGAGACGCGCCAGCGGGCGTGCTTGGCACCCTGAGCGGTCGCGTTTTCGAGGTATTCGCGATTGGCGCTTTCCAGCAGCCGCATGGGCTCGTCGCCGGAGTCGAAGACGAAGATGGGGCAACCTTCCTCGTCGAGGGCGAGGCGTCCTTCGCGGTCGAAGAGGTGTTTGCCCTCGGCGATGGGGCCGGGGCCCGGCTTGGGGGCCGGACGATACTTGCCCGGCTTGAACGGATCGGTTTCATCAACCGGCGGGATGAGGGGGATATCGACTTCTGGCAGTTGGGCCGGCGGGTCAATCGTTGGTTCCTTTGGTGGGGGCGCGGGAGACGCCTCCGGGGCGGAGAGCGCTTCCGACTCGCCGCCGTAAACAAACGCCACCGACGCCAGGGCTATACCGATGGCGGCCGCGGCCGCCGCAATTGCAACCTTCTTCATCGCCAACCTCCTGCCTGTTTGCTTGCCCCGCGCGCATTGTGTGGTGCGCGCTCGGAGCCGCCGGACAAATGTCGTAGCGGTGCGCGCTCAGCGCTTCGGACGTTCCAGCCGCTTTTCCAATTCGTCGAGTCGCCGCTCGGTTTGGTCCGCCATTCGATCCAGCATCTTTTCGAGGCGGCCGAGTTCGCGGTCGAGCGTTTCTTCCAAGGCGTCGAGGTGCTCTTCGAGCGCGTCGAGCCTTTCAAGGATTCGCCCGATGTCCTTTCCGACGCCGTAAGTGTCCTTTTCGGTGTCGCCTCGCTCGGCCTCCGGGCGTTCGGGGAGTCGTCGGGTTTCCTCGCGCCACCGCTCGATTTGCGGCCGCAGGCGCTCGATGTATTCCCGGAGTTCGGGCATGTTGCGGAGCCACTCTTCGGGCACGCCGTGCGGCGGGGGTCCCTCCTCCGCGCGCCGGCCGCGCGGCCTCTCGCCCAGGGTGACGGTCGCCTCGCGTTTTTCGCCCATCCGGTAATACGTGATGCGGACCTTATCGCCGGGCTTGTGGGCGCGGACTTGCTCAATCAACTCTGCCGGTTCGGTGACCTTGCGGCCGTTGAGTTCGGTGACCACGTCGCCGGGGAGCATTTCGGCCGCGGCCGCCGGGCTGTCGTCGGCCAGGCTGTTGATAAGGACGCCGGTGTCGGTCCCGGCAATTTTCTTCATCTCCTCCGGCAAGGGCGCCACCATGATGCCGAGAAAGCCGGGCGCCTCCTCCTCGTCTTTCTCTTCAGGCCCCGGCTCGGCGGCTCCTGCGATGACAACAGCGAGCAGAAGCGCAAAAGCCGGCAACACTGGCCGCCACCATTTTTCGGTCATTTTCAGTCTCCTTCCCTGTATCACATTCCCCATCTTACCCTTTCGGGGCCGGAATGGAAACTGGATTTGCTCTGGTTGCCTCGTGGCCGGCGGCCTATAATCCTCGCGCGGACGGTGTGGAGAGGCGGCATCATGGCTCAACGGCCGGTGCGGGTCATCGTGAACCCCATTTCGGGTCGCGGCCAGGACCGCGCCTTCCCCGAACGTCTCAGGATGCACCTTGTCCCGCGCCACTTTCCGTGCGAAATTATCCGCACAGAGGCCCCCGGCCATGCCCGGCACTTGGCCGAATCCGCCCCCGACGACACGCACTGCGTGGTGAGCATCGGCGGCGACGGAACCCACCGCGAGGTCCTTTCGGGCTTGCTCGGGCGACCGGTTCCCGCCTGCGTCGTCCCGTCGGGGACCGAGAACGTTTTTGCCAGGACCTTCCATCTGACAGGGACCCTGCGCGAGACGGTGGAACTCATTCAGCGGGGCCGGCCTGTGATCCTGGACACCGGGTCCGCGAGCGGTCACCCATTCACCATGTTCTCCGGCGCCGGTTTTGACGCGGCGGTCACGCAATTGGTTCACGCAAAAAGGCGGGGTCCCATCGACCGGGGGGCCTACTATGCACCCGTCGCGCGGCTGTGGTGGCAGTATGCATTTCCGGCGCTTCGAGTGGTGGTGGACGGGCGCGTGGTGGCGGAGGACGCGGGGCTGGTCGTCGTGGCCAACACGCCGAAGTATGCCGACCGGCTGGTCATCGCTCCGCGGGCCGTCGCGGACGACGGCCTTTTGGACGTCGTCTGCTACCGGACGCGGTCGCGATGGTCGATGCTGTGGTATTATCTGCAGACGAAACTCGGCACCCACCTCAAGGACCGGCAGGTCGCCTACGAACAGGGCAGGCGCGTCGAGGTCACCTGCGCCGAGGGCGAGGCGCCCGTCCAGGTGGACGGCGACGCCCTGTTGACGACGCCGGTCACGTACACGGTGCGGCCGAGGTCCGTCCGGATTTTAATCCCGCACCGGCCGGATCGGGTGAGAAGCAACCAGCGAATCTGAGATTTGAAATCTCCGATGGCGGACACAAGATATCGGGTACGAAGGAGCGGAAGATGGCAAAACGCGAGGCTGTTGTGGGCGGCCGGCGCCTGGGAAGCGAACGGCTTTTCCTCGTCGCCGGGCCGTGCGTCATCGAGTCGGAAGACCTGTGCCGCCGCATCGCTGAACACTTGCAAGCGGTGGCGGAGCGGCTCGACCTTTCCGTGGTCTTCAAGGCGTCATACGACAAGGCGAACCGGACAAGCGGTTCGTCGTTTCGCGGACCGGGCCCGGACGAGGGCCTCGCGATCCTGGCGAAGGTCCGCGAGGAGTTTGGCCTGCCGATCCTTTCCGACGTCCACACGCCGGCCGAAGCCAAAATGGCCGGCGATTGTCTCGACTGTCTCCAGGTGCCCGCCCTCCTTTGCCGCCAGACCGACCTTGTCCAGGCGGCGGCGCGCCACGGGAAGGCCGTGAACCTCAAGAAGGGCCAGTTCCTTGCGCCGTGGGACATGAAGCACGTCGTCGCCAAAGCCGCCGAGGCGGGAGCGAAGCATATTCTCGTGACCGAACGCGGAACGAGTTTCGGCTACAACCGGCTGGTGGCGGATATGACGGGGCTGCCGGAACTGGCGGCCCTCGGCCATCCGGTCGTTTTCGACGCGACGCACAGCGCCCAGATGCCGGGCGGCCTGGGAACCGCGAGCGGCGGGAGCCGGGAAGCGGCGGCGCTCTTGGCGAAAGCGGCCGTCGCGGCGGGGGCCGACGGCCTGTTTCTCGAAGTCCACCCGAATCCCGACAAGGCCCTCTCCGACGGACCCAACTCGACCCGCCTATCGGACCTCGAAGAACTCCTTGAGACCTGCCTGGCGATCCGGTCTGCGCTTGTCTGAGTCGGAAGGCGGCGCCGGCGTTTTTCAGGAGCGGCGCAAGGGCCGTTGGGCGAAGCGTCGCCGGATTTGATTTGCTTCCTGCCAGAGGTGGGTATCCAGCGACAGGAACTTGACGAGGGACGCCGTCGAGACGCTCAGGGTCCCGACCACGTCGCTCACCTTTCCTTCCGCGGCTTCGAGGTGGTCGAGGATGTGTGCCGCGGCGATGAGATAGGCGTTGGATTTCTGGCTGATGCGCGGCCAACGCGGGTCGGCGAGTGCTTCGGCCAGGCTGCCTTTGGGCGGCGCGCCGGCATCCGCCGCTTCCCGAACGCGAAGCGCGATAGCCTTGCGGAGGCGCTTCATGGCCACGCGGCGGTTCTCATGCTGGCTTCGCCGCTCGGTCGCCGTCACGGAAACGCCAGTGGGCCTGTGCGTCAGGCGCACGGCCGAATCTGTCTTGTTCCGGTGCTGGCCGCCGGGCCCGCTCGCACGAAACGTTTCGACGGCGCACTCGGCCACGAGTTTCGCGTCCGGCTGCGCAAGATACTGATCCCTCGAACCGGCCATCTCGCCTCCGGCAACGGTGCCACCGGCATTGTGCGCTCCCGGAGGGTGGGCGTGCCAGAGTAAAACCGTCCGTTGCATCGGCGGCCGAAGGCCCTAAGATGACGTTACGATGAACGAACATACACTGGAACGGCTGGAATTCGGGAAGGTGCTGGAGCGGATTGCCGCGCAGGCCCAACTCGGCCTCGGCGCCGATGCTGTGCGCGCCCTTCGCCCCACGACCGACCTGGAAGCCATCCGGACCCGCGCCGGGCGCATCGCCGAGGCAGTACAAGTTTTCGAGAAGGGCGAGACGTTCGGCGTTGACGCGTTTGAGGACCCGGCGGCGTTCCTGGAGCGTGCGGCCATCCAGGACGCAGCGCTCGCCCCCATGGAACTTCGGACCGTCGCGTTGATTCTTCGCAACGCCGACGACGTTCAGCGCACGTTCAGGCGCCTGCGGTCGGAGGCGCCGCTGCTCTGGAAACTCGCGTTCGACCTGGCGCCGGAACCGGACCTCGCGCGGGAGATCGAAGCGGCCGTCGAACCCGACGGGACGGTGGCGGACGCGGCCAGCAAGGAACTGGCGCGCCTTCGCCGGGCGATGCGGGTCCTGCAGGACCGGATTCGCAAGCGCCTCGAAAGAATGGTCCAGGACGCCGACCTGAAGCCTTTCCTGGGCGACGATTACGTCACGCTTCGGGGCGGGCGGTATGTCCTCCCCGTCCAGGCCGCGCAGGCCGGCCAGGTTCCCGGCATCATCCACGACCGAAGCGACACCGGGCACACGGTCTTCCTCGAGCCGCAGCAGGTAGTGCCGCTCGGGAACGAACTGCGGACGCTGGTCGCCGATGAGGAGCGGGAAGTCCAGCGCATCCTGCGGTCACTGACGGACCGGGTGCGGGAACACCTTGAGCCGCTGCGCCGGACGGTCCGCACGCTGGTCGAGTTCGACCTGGTGCGGGCTGCGGCGCGCTACGGCCGCGCGCATCGGATGACAACTCCCGTGTTTGCGGAAAAGGGCGCGCCCTTGTGCATCGTGCGCGGGCGGCACCCGATTCTGGAGGACGCGCTGACGGAGTTAGGTCGCGAGGTTGTGCCGCTGGATTTCGAGATCGGCGGCCCGGTGCGCACGATTGCCATCACGGGCGCCAACGCCGGCGGCAAGACGGTCGCCCTGAAAACCATCGGGCTTCTGTGCCTCATGGCTCAGACGGGGCTGCCTGTGCCGGCCGAGAAAGGGACCTGCTTTTTGCCCCTGGCGCAGATAGCCGTGGACGTCGGCGACGAGCAGAGCATCGAGGCGAATCTTTCGACCTTTTCGGCGCACGTCGGACACACGAAGGAGATTCTGGCGTCGGCGGGTGAAGGGACGCTGGTGCTGCTCGACGAAATCGGCGCTGGAACCGATCCCACGGAAGGCGGGGCACTCGCGTGCGCGGTCCTCGAGGCGCTGCACGCGCGCGGGGCCTGGACGGTTGTCACGACGCATCTGGGTCAGGTCAAAGGGTTCGTCCACGAACGGGACGGGATGGAAAACGCCGCCGTCGAGTTCGACCCTGAGACGCTCGAGCCGACGTACCGGCTCATCCTCGGCCGGCCCGGGGCAAGCCATGCGCTTCGAATCGCGAGGCGCCTCGGGCTGCCGGGAGAGGTCCTGGCCGCCGCCGAGGAACTGGTGGATTCGGGCGCCATCGAGATGGAGGGATTGCTTACGCGGCTGACCGAGTCGCTCAAGAAAGCGGAGACCGAGGCCGCCAGTGCCCGGCGCCACCGCGCCGAAGCCGAAAGCAAGAGTGCGGAACTTGCGCAGCGCCTCGAACAGGTCAAGCGCGAACGCAAGGAAGCGCTTCGGCGCGCCGCCGAAGAGGCGCGGAACCTGGTGGAAAACACGCGGCGCGAAATGCAGCAGGCGCTCGAAGACGCCCGCCGCGCCGGCGCAGACACCGAGGCCACGCGACACCTTCGCCGAAAGGTTGAAGAGAAACGCGGGGCCCTCAAGAGGCAGGCGGCGGAACTCGCTCCGCGCCTGCGCGGCACCATCCCGCTTGAGCAATTGACCGAGGGACAGCGCGTCTGGGTGGCGCCGATGAAGTGCCACGGCCTAGTCGCCCGCGTGGACAAGCGCCGAAAGAAGGTCACGGTGGAGGCGCGCGACATGACGATCGAGGTGGAGCTGTCGGCGATCCAGCAGCCGGGCGAGGCGGGCGAAGCACCGCCGCCCCAGCGCGAAGGCCGGACGGTCGTCGAGCGTCCCGCGTCGGTCGCGCCCGAACTGCACCTGCGGGGCGAACGCTACGACGAAGCCCGCCGGCACCTCGAAACCTATCTTAACGAGGCGTGCCTGGCGGAATTGCCGAGCGTGCGGATCATCCACGGCCACGGGACGGGTGCCCTCCAGCAGATGGTCCACGACTTCCTGAAGGAGTTTCCGTTGGTCGTGTCGTTCCGGTTCGGGGAGCGCGGCGAAGGCGGCATGGGCGTGACGGTTGCGACGCTCAAGTAGCCCCCCACACCGCCCCCCCCCTTACTACAAGTCCACGATGACCTCTTCGAGCGGCCGCTTGGGGACGTGGTGGACGTCGTCGGCGTCGCGATAATAGTTGATGCCGCCGCCCGGCTTCAACTCCTCAAGGACACACGTCTCGGCGGGGACGCCGAGGGCGACGACCAGGAGAATGTCAAAGCAGTCTGGAATGCCGAACTCCTTGCGGAGCCCAGCGCGGTCGATGGCGCCGAGCATGCAGCCGCCGAGGCCGCGCTCGACGGCAGCCAGGAGGAGCGACTGGCACGCGATGCCGTGATCGCAGCCGGGGTCCTTCGCGATTCCTTTATCATTCAGGACGATGACGTATGCCGTCGGGCGTTCGCCCTCGGCCGGTCCCGGCCAATCCTTGAGCGCCCCGGCCCAGGCGAGGTGCGGAAACAGCCGCGCGCACGTGTCCGCGTGATTCAAGAGGATATACTTGAGCGGCTGGCGGTTGGCGGCGCTGGGGGTGCGGCGGGCGATGTTCACGAGATAGCGGAGCGTTTCTCGCTCAACGGGCTTGGACTGGTCGAAGCGGCGGTAGGAACGGTTCTTGACAATTAGGCTCTCAAAATCCATGAGGTCTTCCCTTTTCTGCGTGTTCGGTGGCGACGACGCCGCCAAGGATAACCGCGCAGCCGCGTTGCCACAAGGCCCGCCTATCCTGCCCTACGGGCCGGCGAGAGCCGTTCCGAAAATCGGCTGTATCTTGACAGGGGGTCCGGCCGACAGTATTAGCAAGTCCCATTTTTGCAGGCCGGAGGCGACCAGCGGCGTGAAAAAGAACATCGTCATCGTCGAAAGTCCCGCGAAGGCCAAGACGATTGAGAAGTATCTCGGGAAGGATTTTGGCGTCCGGGCCTCGATGGGCCACGTGCGCGACCTGCCGCCCAAACGACTCGGCGTGGACGTCGAGAGCGATTTCGCGCCCACCTACACCCTGCTGGCCGGCAGGAAGAAAGTCGTGGCCGCGCTCAAGAAGGCCGTCGCCGGCGCTTCGGACGTTTACATGGCAACCGACCTGGACCGCGAGGGTGAAGCCATCGCGTGGCATCTTTGCGAGGCTCTGGGCCTGGAGCCGAGTGCGGTCAAGCGCGTCGTCTTCAATGAGATCACCCGGTCCGCCATCCAGGCTGCGTTTGCCGAGCCGGGGCGGATCGACACGAACAAGGTTTCGGCGCAGGAGGCGCGGCGGATTCTGGACCGGCTGGTCGGATACAAACTGAGCCCGCTGCTCTGGAAGAAGGTGGCGAAGGGGCTCTCGGCCGGTCGGGTCCAGAGCGTGGCGGTCCGCCTGATTGTCGAGCGCGAAAGTGAGATCCGCGAGTTCCGGCCGGAGGAATACTGGAAGGCCACCGCCCACCTCACCCGGAGCGGCCGGAAAAAAAGGTTCCAGGCCGAACTGGTCGAAGTGGACGGGGAAAAGTTCCGCCCCGGGGCCGAAACCGGCGCCAAGACCATCGGCCGGGCCATGCGCGAGGCCGCCTACCGCGTCCGGGCCGCCCAGCGCCGCCGCGTCGAGGGTTCGCCACCGCCGCCGTTCACGACCAGCGAACTGCAGCGAGCCGCCTCCAACGAACTGAGGTTCAGCACCAAAAAGACAATGTATATCGCCCAGGAACTTTACCAGGGCGTGGAACTCGGAACCGAAGGCGCGGTCGCGCTGATTACGTATATGCGGACGGACTCGCACCGCGTGGCCGCGACGGCTCAGGCGGCGGCGCGGGAGTTCATCGCCCGCGAGTTCGGCGAGCCCTATCTGCCCGAGCACCCGCCGCGTTAC
>Ga0307380_10004333_pt1 | contig 19239 bp, 5 predicted proteins | sample UN3MG_FD_202239 | JGI IMG/M metagenome (GOLD analysis project Ga0307380, IMG submission 202239) | Soil microbial communities from Risofladan, Vaasa, Finland - UN-3 | ecosystem: Environmental > Terrestrial > Soil > Coastal area > Acid sulfate soil | place: Finland: Risofladan, Vaasa | collected... | reverse complement strand
GCTCGAACTGTGGTCCCGTGATCACGTTGTCGTAGAGGCCGTAGCCGTACTCAGGCTTGAGGTGCGGGTCGAAGGGATCGAAGCCGGTGGCAACGATGATGGCTTCCACCTCCAGCTCGATGATTTCCTCTTCCTGACCGAAGTCGATCGCCCCCGACGGGCAGGCCTCTCTACAGGGCGGGGACTTGCCGCACTTCCCTCTCTGGATCATGAGGCAGTGCTCGGGGTCGATGGTGTACTTCAGAGGCACGGCTTGTGGGAAGGGCACGTAAACAGCTCCCCTCTTGGCCATGCCCATGTTGAATTCGCTGTCGAGCCTGCCTTTCAGACGGCAACTCTCCGCGCAGCTGCCGCAACCGGTGCACTTATCCAGGTTTACGTACCGTGGCTTCTTTCGCACCTTGACTTTGAAGTGACCCGCGCTGCCCTCGACTTGTATGACCTCTGAGTAGGTCAGCAGCTCGATGTTGTCGTGTCCGCCCACACTGACCATCTTGGGAGTGAGGATGCACGCGGAGCAGTCGAGGGTAGGGAAGGTCTCGCTCAGTTGGGCCATCCGCCCCCCGATGCTTGGCTCCTTCTCCACCAGATAGGCTTTGAACCCGGCATCTGCGATATCGAGGGCGGCCTGCATGCCAGCGATGCCCGCTCCAATGACCAGAGTGGCGCTCATACTTACCCCTTAGGAGCTCGATTGCCAGATTGCCAAAAATCCGGGTCAGTGTACCGCAAGCCAACGAGCAAAAGGTGGCCTCGATTTGACGTGCGTCCGGTCGAAAATCGGACCACCCTGGTAAGATTTGCAACTGTTATTATAGCCCAAGATGTTGCTTTCTGTCAACCTCTGAGAGCAGTAGTGACAAGGGCAAACCTGCTCTGGAAAGCAACCCGGCCCCTGCGCTGGCGAACACAAAAAGGGCTGCCGTTCGTGGGTGGCAGCCCTTTTTCCGCTCAGCGGTCGATCAGTAGTGAGCCAATTGTGGTCGCTGCTTTGCCCCCTTAGAGAGGCGGGTTCCAGCGCCTGCCCCCTGGTTGCATCTCCCTAGTGTGCGATGAAGCTGGACGTCCACTCCGGCCGAGCTGGCGCCTGTCCATTGTTCAGTAGCTCGCGCCAGGCTTCGTCGGTCAGTCGATCGGCCGCTGGCCACGCGAATTCGTAGTGGGAGAACACACCTCCCTTGGCCAGAGTGAGCTGCCAGTCTCCTCGCCCCCCGGGGGACAGGCGAGGGCTAAATAGCCGTTGCCAACTTGACAAGTCTTCAATTTTGGTATATAATGGAAAACAAGGCCATTATGCGCAGAAGACGGACTCTGCAATAATGCTTCGATCAACATCCCCGTCGGCGTGTTCTCGTTTCAATGGCCCGAATTGAACTGCATGAAGGAGGGATGTATGGGGCGCCGATCGTTCTCGCTGAAGCAGCGGACGGTTGGCGTTTTTATGTTCCCAAGGCGAGTGTGAGATCCCGGAGGCGATGATCTGAGGGCCGCAAGGTGGTCACTTGGCCCTCAGTAAGCCAATAGTGAAACCGGCCGGAGGTATGGCCGGTTTTCTTGTGGGGTAGATAGAAAGTGGTCTCGGCCGGGTTAAGGCCGACCGAGACCAAGCACGTGGGGCGCCAAGCACCCTTTGTGCATTCCTATGGTAGCACAGGGGCTCGCTGGGCGCAACCCGGCGAGCCCCACTTTTTTGGGTAGAAGGTGATGAGCAGCATGCATGAACAGGCGCTGGGAGAGTCGATCTAAGGTTAGTGACGGAAGGGAGATTTGAGACTGAAGCGCAGAGTCTGGCAGAACCGGCCAGCTGTGTGAGGGGTTGATGCCCCCAGCGTGGATATCATCTGAGGAGGATCGTTATGTTTGGCAGAGCAATTGGCAGCGGTAAGAGCCTATTTAGCGGATCTTTGCAGAAGCGTGAGGGGGGTGTAAGCATGTTGTTGGACAAGATCAAGTTCGTAGCGATGGTGGTGGGCTTTCTGTGCCTGGCCTACGTGGCGGTGGTGGGCGCGGTTACGGTGGTGACCGGCGCGCCGCCTGCCTGGGCCGGGCCCCTCGGCGCAAGCCCGATCCAGCCGGGGTACATCAGCTACCAGGGCACCCTGCGCGATACCGAGGACAACCCGGTCAGCGGCACCTATGATATGGAGGTTGGAATCTACGACGCTTCGGCTGGGGGGAATGAGCTGTGGAGTGAAACGCACAACGGGGTGGAGGTGCAGGAGGGACACTTCAGTCTGCTGCTGGGGGAGGGAACGCCATTCGAATGGGCGGACTTCAACTCTCCCAACCGCTACATCCAACTGGAGGTGGACGACGTGGTGATGACCCCGCGCCAGCGCTTCACTACCGTGCCCTATGCGATTTTCGCCAAGGCGCTCAGCGCGCCCGACGGCGACCCGATGAAAGCGGTAACGGTAGATGACGACGGCAACGTCGGCATCGGGACGGAGACCGCAAATCGCCCACTCAGCATAGGCGACGACCGCACTGGCGGGACTCCCGGGTGGATCTCGTTAAACGACCCTGATGGGAATACGAAATGGGCCCTCACAAGCGCAGGGGGCTCGGGGCTCCAGTTCTGGGAGAGTTATCCACAACCGGGAGGGCCGCGCCTCTTCCTGAAGGATCAGGGCAACGTCGGCATCGGTACGGCTAATCCCCAGGCCAGGTTGGATGTGAATGGCGACGCGCGGGTAGGTGGCGACGCCTCGGTAACTGGCAGAGTCGGCATCGGGACGAGTGATATCGATAGGCCACTGACTATAAAGGGCTTCGGCGGCGCCAGTGAATGGATCAGCTTCAAGGACACTGATGATACCACCCAATGGCACCTCAACTACTTTGGGACCGGACTCAATTTCGTGGAAAGCGGTGAGGAAGCAAACCGGCTGTTCCTACAAGATGGCGGCAACGTCGGCATCGGTATCGGCGACCCCCAGGCGAAGTTGGATGTGAATGGGGACATCGATTGGAGTGGGCATCTTCGTGGCTTCGACCTTACAAACCAGGTGGGAGGATCGCAGTGCAAGGGGTGGGGGGGGGTTCCTGATACGGTCACGGAACCCTTGAACGTGTTCGCGGATCAAGGCATCTGTTTTCTTACGGAGGTTGGGTTTTCGGACATCGAGGGCCCCTGGGATACTGAGCACGCTATCTGCAAGGTCACGGTTGTCGGCGGTAAGTGGGTGCTCCAATGGGAGGTTACTGGCAATGACCCCTGCGCGAGATGCAAGGCTAGGTGCCTCACCTGGTAAGGTAACCTTGTCTCCTGGATTATGGAAGACTGACGGAAAAACGGGTGGTCGGCTGGCTTGCCAATAACGGACCTTGACTTGCCCGCGGGCGGCTGCCGGAGGTGCTGGAGCAACTGCGCCTCGCAAGGCTCCTTTGGAGGCCGGGTGTGGCCCGCCAGGTTCCGTGAGGAGGTATAGGTCTCATCTATTTGGCAGAGATATCTCGTGAAATGGAGATCTTTTGTCTTTACTGTTATCGCTCTCGTGCTGCCGGTCCCGATGTTCGGGCAGCCCGGTCTCTCCGGCAGGTGGCTGGACGATGGCGGCGCTTGACAGCGAATCTGTGACAAGGGGTTCTGGCCTGGTCGAGTTCAGCAGCGGAGCCCGGATGACGGTTGGGCCTTTTCGCTCTCGCATCTGTTGTTTTCAGGAGGGTAGTCGTGAAACACAGAGCAATCATTCTCATGGGCCTGGCGGTGCTCGCCGTCTTTGGGCTGGCCCTGTTCGGCGCGGCAAGCGCGAGCGGACTGCTGGGGCGCGCCCTGGAATCTTACGGCCCGCCCGAGAAAATTGACCCCGGTCCATTCTTCAGCGGGGTGAAGGGCGCCGTTGTCAGAGGCGGCGATTTCAACGTGGAACCGAGCAGCTTTGCCGTCGGCGATCTGTCCCAAACCGACATCGACAACGCCGGCATGGGCAGCTGGGACCCCACCATTGGCTTTCCTGGCATCGGCGATGGCACCAATGTCACCGTGAACGCGATTGCCGTGGACCAGCATGGCAACGTATACGTGGGCGGAGATTTTCACAACGCCGGTGGCGTGGGACAGGCCGACTACATCGCCAAGTGGAACGTCAAGGACGGCTGGTCCGCGCTGCCGGACAGTCCCGTCACCGGGACGGTCAACGCCATTGCCGTGGACCAGGGTGGCGGAGTGTGGATCGGCGGCCAGTTCACCAAGGATATGCCCTCGGGCAACGACGTGTACAACATTGTGCGTTGGGACGGCAGCAGCTGGGCCCGGATGAGAAAAGGTGTTAACGGCCCAGTCAACGCCATTGCGGTGGCTCCTGAAGGCGTGTACCTCGGCGGCGACTTCACGCAAACTACCTCTGGCATCGCCGCGAAGGGCATTATCCTCTGGTCGTGGGGCTTGGGCGACTGGCAAGGTGTAGGGGGCGGTGTGACCGACGACTTTGGCGAGCCAGGCAGCGTGAATGCCCTCGCCGTCAACGGCAGCGACCTGTACGTGGGCGGAGATTTCGCCAAGGCTGGCACTGTGGAGGCGGACTACCTCGCCCTCTGGGACGGAGCATCATGGCATAGCTTGGGTGATGTGCTTACACCAGGACAGGTGGTTGACGCTCTGGCCACCAGCGGCGAAGAGTTGTACGTTGCCAGCAGGAATCAGCAACTTGGTGGATTTCACTTCTGGCAGATAACCAACCCTTGGGATTGCTGGAATGAGGACTGGACGGACCTGGCAAGCAGCGACAACACGGAGGACCGCATCTACGCCGCGGCCGCGAGCCAGAACAACATCTTCGTGGGCGGCAAATTCACTAGCATTGGTGGCGAAAGTGCCAGCTGGGTTGCCCACTGGAACAGCCGCGATGATGGTACCTGGCATGCAATGGGCTCAGGAGTGACTGGCCCCTCGGGTCCTAATGATGGTGTATATGCCCTGGCGCTCGACGGCCCCAACCTGTACGTGGGCGGCACGTTCACCTCTGCTGGTGGGGATGGGGCCAACCGCCTGGCCCGCTGGCTGCAGCCCGTCGCCGACCTGGCGGTCTACCAGCGCACCTCGCCGCCAGGAGTGGTTCACGCCGGCGATCAGATCGACTACCAGGTCACCATCAGGAACAAGGGGTACGTCGAGGCGACCGATGTGGAGCTTGTGGATGTCCTGCCGGAGGACGTCACTCTGGACGAGCCCGCTTGTGAACTTACAGGCGAGCCGCCTACCTGTGTCCTGGATCTGGGGAACCTCCCTCGCGGCGCCACTACAACCAGGAGCTTCAAGGTCACAATTCCCCCCACGACCACCGATGGCACCGTGCTCACCAACACGGTCAGCGTTATGGCTGACCAATACGACCCGGTTCTCGGCGGACCGTTTCTAGGGAGCAATGTCCACACTCTGGAGACGACGGTTCGCGCCCTGGCGGTTCTGAGCCTGACGAAGCAGGCGCCAGCGGACGCGGAGGTTGGTGAGGAGATCACCTACAAGTTGGCGGTCACCAACAGCGGCCCGTCCACCGCCAACTCTGTGGTGTTGACCGATACTCTGCCGTCCGGTGTATTGTTCAAGGTCGCCTCCTGCCCGGGCGACCCGGACAACTGCCAGTATTATTATGATGAGGGTAGCCATACCGTAACGTGGAACTGGGCTTCGATGCCGCCCAGCGGCCCCGGTAGTTCCAAGACGGCGGAATTTACAGTGGTACCTTTCGTCGTTGGCGAGTTGGAGAACAATGCTAGTGTCTCGGCACGGGAGGCCGAGCCTGCAAAGGCCTCGCCCTCGCGCACCGCGGTCACTGGCACCCCGGGCTTGTCGATCCTCAAGACAGACGGGGTCAGCGAGGTCGGGCTGAACGCACCTCTCACCTACACCATCCAGGCCTGGGTTTTCGGCACTCCCCAGGTGACGCAGGTGCGTATCACCGACACACTCCCGGCGACTGTCGACTTGCAGTCGGCGACCAGCAGCCAGGGCAAATGCTCTGGCAACGGCACGGTCATCTGCGACGTCGGCACGTTGCAGGCGGCAGAATGGGTCACAGTCACGCTTGCCGTGGTTCCTACCCAGGAGGGGCTGCTCGAAAACGTGGCTCAGATAGGTGGCTATGGGGTCGAGTCGGAATCCTCTACCGACGACGACACCTCGGTCAAGAACTGGGCCGACCTGTCGCTGGTCAAGACCGGCCCCGACGCGGCCACTGCTGGGGTCCCGTTCGATTACGTGATCACCGTCGAAAACCATGGCCCCGCGTCCACCACCGGTGTCGAGGTGACCGATGATTTGCCTGATGGCGTCTACCTGAACTCGGCGAATTCCACGGAGTTCGAGTGCAGCTATGATGACCCTGTGTCAGCCCGGGTGACTTGCGCTCTCGACACCCTGGCCAACCGGGCGAGCGCTCAGGTGATCCTCAACGTAACGCCGCTGGCGCAAGGTACCATTGAGAACACGGCCTCCGTCACCAGCGCCAAGTACGACGACGATTCGAGCAATAACGAGGATACGGTGAGCACCCCGGTAGTTCCTGGTGAACCGCAAACAATCACACTACGGGATCTGACCATTAAAGCGTATAAGGTAGTTGACGACGAGGGCCGGCTCAAGGCTATCGGCGTCGTATCCCTCGGCGAGCACTTCTACTTCCCGGACCCCAGCGATTACCTGATCTGTGACACCCCTAACTTGAAGCTGGAGGCGGGGCCCGAGACCACCCTGTCCTTGAAGGTGGGCGACCTGGAGATCTTCCAGGGTGAGTTCACCTCCTCGGCCGAAAAGGATTGGGCCCTGACGCTGGACGGCGAGTCGCTGGTGGAGGACCTGGCGCGTTTCACCCTCGCCAGCAGCGAGCTGACTGATGTGTACCTGCTTTCGGGCCAGGTCAACGGGTCGACCGAGGAACTAGTACTGAATCCACCCGGCAACAACGTCACCGTTGGGGCCAGCTTCACCATCACCCCCGGGCCCAACTTCGAAGGCAATATTACGGACCGGTTCACGCTGACGGCCGGAGGGTTTCAGCTAGAAGTTCCGTCGGGCGCGACACTGGACAATGCTGGCGTCCACGCCACCCCTATCAGCCTCGTCATGCCCGCCTATTTTGGCAGCGGTGAGGTAGCTGGCGCGAAGATGCGCATCTACTATTCATCAGACCGGGCCGATACGCCCACACTAAAGCTCACAGGGCCTGAAGGGGAGGCCGCTTTCGGTGTGCCCGACCTGCTGTTTAACTCCGCGGAGTCATTCAAGATCACCGGTGGTCAGGGGAGGCTGGTCTGTGCAGGCGGCGTCTACGCACTGCAGATCGAAGATAGCAGGCTGGTCATCAGCCTGCCAGGCAATCCCTCGGTGACCATCCCGCCGTCTGAGAGTGAGACGCTCGGAGTAGTCTGGCTTAAAGAGGGCGAGATCGATACGGAGCGCCTGCCTCTATTCAAGCTCGACGTGGCCGGGGCGGAGCTGCAGATTGCGCAGGCTATTCTGCAAAACGAGGGGTTGTCCCGAGAATTGGCGGTCTTACAATGGCCACAGAATCTGGGCAGCGCGTATGGCAACGTATCCCCAGTGCGCATCACGCCGCAGGGCCTCCCATCGTGCGCCTCGGAGGAGAGCTGCCTGATCATCCACGATGGCGGAGAGTTTGGGTTGCCCGACATCGTGGCCGAGGCTTGGACGCAGGAGGGAAACACCGAAACGTTACGCGTCAATGGCCCGGTCGGGAAGCTGGTCGAGGAAAACGACGGGTACGCGCTGGATATCATTACAGGCTCGGCACAGGTGCGCTTACTGCAACAGAACGACCGCACCGTGCAGATGAGCGGCGCGGTAGATCCGGCCGGCCAGTTCAGCGGTAGCCTCGCGGAAGATACGCTCACGCTCGATGTCGCCGCCGCCGAACTGACGCTCAGCGGACTCTCCACTGATGGGTCCCTCGACGATGTCACAGGCCTCTCCACGGACAATGGCACCTGGCAGTTGCCGGACGAGCTGGGCGGTGGGTCCAAATCCTTTGCCGCCGACATCATTGTTGACGGCAGCGGCTTGCACATCAACGGTGGCAATTCCGTGGACTTCCCGGATGCCAAGCTCCACGCGGACGGGTACCCAGTGGACGGCAACCAGGCCATCCTGGTTGAGGCCGCGGATCGAACGTACAAGCTGGATCTGTCGGGCACTATATCGGTGAGCATACCGGGCGCCGGCGGAGTGGTCGCTGCCGACCTCACCCTGGACAGCCTGGGGAACTTCAATGGTAGCGCGAGCGGCCTGGCTCTGCCTGCCGGTGGGCTGACATGGAAGGCCGACGGGTTCGACGTTCAAAACGGCAGGCTTCTTGTCGACAAGGCGAGGTTGGCCGCGCCAGCGGAATTCGGCGGTGACGAGATCATCCTGGATCAGATGACCGTCCTGGACAAGGGTACCGGTCTGGACTTCGGCTCTACCTCGGTTGTGGGGGCCCAGGGCGACGCCGGGCTCGCCGCCCAAGGAGCGCGTTACGAGGCAGGGGTCGCGCTGCCGTCGCTCAACGTCCTGGGCAGCAACATCTTCGAGCTTAGAGGCTCGTTCGAGGAAATAGACCGGCTGCCCATCGATAACCCTGACGGCAAGATTGACGGCTACAAGATAACCGCCCACGGCGCGTTCAGCATGCCCGATTTCGGCCTCGAGGACGACGGGCAGTCCAGACCAAGGGGCAGTCAGGACGGCGGCCTGCCTTGCGACGGCATCGAGGTGGACGTCGAGCTCATCGTCGGCGAGTCGGGCAGCACGATCCTCACGGTTCGCCCCAGTTCAGATGTCCTCGCTGCGCTGCTGGACTCAGCATCTGCAGGCCCAGGATCCTTAGAGGCTGGCGATTTGAGTCTAAGAGCGATTGCTGCCGCTGCTCAACTGAGTTGCGCGATACCGCTTGACGCCACCGGTCTGCAACTGAGTGAACTGGGGGGTGAATTCCAACTGGATAAGGACTTGGACTTGCTGGTCATCGGCGTGGGTTTTAGCGTTGAGACCGTTGTGGGCGTGCCTCCGCCCATTGATAGACCATACATCAAGGGCACCGTGGAGGCGGACATAACCATCAGGCCATACCGGGAAGTGTACATCCATGGTAACGTGAGAGTATTGGATATTTTCGAGGCTGGCTCGGCCGAGGTGAGAATCAGGCCCGAGGAATATGACCTTAAAGCTTCGGTTACGGTTCGCCAACCGTTATACCTCATTGGGGTCGTGGAGGGCACGCTCGGCTTCCACACCTGGCTCGATCCCTCCTGCAAAGCCCACTTCACCGGCTGGGGCTCGGTGAGCCTGGAGGTGCAGAAGGGCTCGCTGGTGCATGAGGAAGTTCTCGGGCTCTGCTGCGTCGACTTTCCACCCTTCAGCGTCCTTATCGGCCGGGCCGATGTTGAGTTTGGCGAATTTCGTGCCAACGGCGGGAGTGTCTGGGGCATCAAGGGCAAAATAGACATTCTGGACCTGCTCAAGACCGGCATCTACATCGACGCCAAGGGGACTGTAGACTTCACTGACGTGGACTCCTACGTGTTGCTGGACAACACGCAACTGTTGCGAGCCCGGCAGGCTTGGCTGCGCCAGGAGCGCATTGCGGAGGGCGGTGGCGGGGCAGACTTCGATAGAAAGCACAGGAGCTACCTGCCCTTGATCCTGGCGGGCGATGGCGAACGCCGCGGCCCCGCTCCAACGTCTGAGATCGAGAGCTACGAACCCCTTGAGGGCTACGAGCTTCTGGCCTTCGCATCTGACGCGATCATCAGGACCGTGCCGGTAATCTCTTCTACCGACATGGCCTTCATGTTGGTTGGCAGCAGCGCGGTGCCGACGCTCACCCTGGTTACACCTTCTGGGTTGGACATCACGCCCGACAACTATACATCCTTTGAGGGCGTAGGATATTGGGAGACCTATGCCGACACCGTTGACATCAACGGCAACGTCGTGCCACTCACTCAAACCACCTACCTTGTCGCAGAGGCCGAGGAGGGCGACTGGCAGGTTGTCCTGCACGGGGACATCGCCGCGGAAGACCGCTTCGTCCTGAGCGTCGTCGGCGCCAAGCCGTTGCCAACCCTGGCCGAGGTCACCGCCAGTTCCACAGGCCCGACCTCCGCCGACGTGACTTGGCGGCTGTTCTCGGAGGTGACCACCACCACCCTGAACATCCACGCCACCCCAGGTCCGATCACCGCGACGTATGCCGTGACGACCTCCGAGGGCATGACTGAAACCGTTACCCGAGAAGTCTATTCCGGCTTGCCTGTTGCGGTGGATGTGGAGACGCCTTTGAACGGCGATCCGGGCACCGCCTCGCTCGACCTGAGCCAGCTGGAGAGCGGTACGTACTGGATCTGGGTCGAGGCCGACGACCACTACAACGCGCCGCTGCGCGTGTACGCCCCCTCGCCCATCGCGGTGGACAACAGCGAATCGTGGCCACTTACCTGGACACCGAGCATTACCGTGACGCCGGAATATCTGGGCTTGCACATCGCCTGGGATCCGTTGCAGCATCCCGATCGTGACGGCTATAGAGTCTATGTCAGCGACTCACCGATCACCGGGGGGCCATCCCTGGGCCACACCACGGTGATCACAACCCACGGCGTGGTCACGCGCGCCGTCAATGCGCCGGCATCAACGCATGTCAATACCTGGCTGGAGCCAGGCCGAATCCACTATGTGGTTGTGGAGGCTTACGATGAGGATAGCGGCCGCACCGTGCGGTCGCAGGACGTGACGGGTGTCCCGCGAGGGGCGGAGTTCGAGCTGAGCACGCCAACGCCTCTCGTCACCGTCACGGGCGGCTCGTCGACAAGCATGGAGCTGCTGGTCACCAGGACCGGCGACGTCACCCCCACCATCGCCCTTTATGCGGACGCGCCGCCCGACGGGCTCGATGTCGTCTTCGGCAGCACGTGGGTGGTACCCACGGACGCCGGCACATCGGTGCTGCTGAACATCTCGGCCAGCGACACCCTGCCTGGTGGCACCTATACGGTCACCACCGTGGCCGCGGGCGGAGGCATCTCACGCACCCTGGACATCCAGGTAGCGGTGAACGAGCCGTACTTCGAACTGGTGGCGATGCCCGACTCAATCGCCCTGCACGAAAACGAATCGCAGTCGGTTAGTGTTCTGGCCATCGGTCACTACGGCGAAAGCGACCCGATCAACCTGGAGTTGTCAGTTCCACCGCGAGGTCTGCTGTGGACCCTGAGCAGCGATGTGGTCTATCCGGGTGTCAGCGTCACGCTGGTCGTCACCGATACCTTCCTGGTGGAGCACGGCCAGTACGAGCTGCACGTGGTCGGCGATGACGGCGAAAACGAGTACGACCTGCTAGTGCCGCTCGACATCATCGAACCGCGCTTTGACCTGGTGGCCGCCCAAGATGAACTCACGGTCACCACTGGGTACACAGCCACCTTCACTCTGGAAGTGATTGAGGAACACGGCTGGACGGACCCCGTGACGCTTGCGTTGGACGAGTCCACCTTGCCGCCAGGCTCCGGCGGAGGGTTTGCCCTGACATTGGACGATCTCCCGCAGCCACAACTCACCGTCACGCCAACCCAGACCGTGTACCTGCTGCTGGAGACAGGGCTTAGCACGCCCGAAGATCTATACCTGCTGACCGTAGACGCGTCGAGCGATGAGCGCCAAGTGTCACTGGATCTGCTGCTGTGGGTGTTTGCCACCAGCAGCGCACCCGTGGTGGAGGCGGGCAGCGACCAGACGGTGAAAGAAGGCGACACGGTTAGTTTAGGTCCGGCGACCTTCACCGATGCAGAAAGTGGCGACATCCACACCGCGACGATCGACTGGGGAGACGCCACGGGAGTGTTAGACGGGATCGTCGCGGAGTCGAACGGCGCCGGCACCGTCTCCGGGAGCCACATCTACGTCGACAACGGCGGCTACACCGTCACCGTTACCGTCTGCGACAACCACGCGGTTTGCGGCGCGGATCACTTCAGCAGCACGGTCACCAACGTTGCGCCGACGATTGCAGTCTCGGGTGCTGCGAGCGTAGATGAGGGCGCACTGTACACGCTGTTGCTCGGTACGATCACCGACCCGGGTGAGGACACGGTGACCGAATGCGTTGTCCATTGGGGTGATGGCTCTACCGATACGTGTGGGGCAGGTGGAGAGTTCAGCCACACGTATGGGGACAACGGTTCGTACACGATCTCTGTGGATCTGACGGATGAGGATGGCAGCCACAGCGGAGCAGGCAGCCTCGACCTGACCGTCATCAACGTGGCGCCGGGGATAGGCTGGGTCACCCTAAGTCCGGGCGAGATCGACGAGAACGATACGATCACGCTGGTCACCCAGTTCACCGATCCGGGAGCTGATAGCCACACGGCGGTCATTGAGTGGGCGGACGGCGACAGTGATACCGTCGACGTGCCCTTCGGAAGGAGAGTGTTTACGGTTACGCACCAGTATCTGGACGACGATCCCACGGGCACGCCGAGGGATTTCCATACGATCCAGGTGACCGTCACCGATGATGACACGGGCTCCGACAGCGCCACCGCCACGGTCACCGTGTACAACGTCGCGCCGGACATAACCGCTGTCACCCCAAGTCCTGCGGAGATCGACGAGAACGATACTGTCACGCTGGTCACCCGGTTCACCGATCCGGGACCCGACACCCACACGGCGGTCATTGAGTGGGCGGACGGCGTCAGTGATACCGTCGACCTGGCCTTCGGGACGAGAGTACTTACGGTTACGCACCAGTATCTGGACGACGATCCCACGGGCACGCCGAGTGACGAATACACCATCGAAGTGACCGTAACCGACGATGACACGGGCTCCGATGGTGCCACCGCCACGGTCACCGTGAACAACGTCGCGCCGCAGGTAACCGCCACAGGAAGCACCATCGACGAAAATGGTTCGGCGACTGTCAGCGGAGCCTTCAGTGACCCTGGAACTCAGGATACGTTCACCGTGGAGATCGACTGGGGTGAAGGCAGCCCGCAACTATACGAATACCAGGCGGGCACAACCTCCTACACCGAAACGCACCAGTACCTGGACGATAATCCAACCGGCACGCCCAGCGACATATACGACATACTTGTCACCGTTACCGACGATGATATTGGCGTTGGGGAGGCGAACACCATCGTAACCGTCAACAACGTCGCACCGCAGGTGACCGCCACAGGAGACACCATTGATGAAAATGGCTGGGCGACTCTAGGCGGAAGCATCACTGACCCTGGGACTGAGGATACGTTCAGTGTAGAGATCGCCTGGGGTGAGGGCATAACACAGACCTTCATGTACGGGGCGGGCACAACCCTCTACACCGAGACGCACCAGTACCTGGACGACAATCCAACCGGCACGCCCAGCGACGATTACGCCATACATGTCACCGTTACCGACGATGATGGTGGCGTTGGAGAGGCGGACACCATCGTAACCGTCGACAACGTTGACCCCGTGTCCACCATCGACAGCATCATCGATGAGTTCGGCACAGAGATCGAGTATGGCGTTCGCTCCGCGCTGATCTTGACCGAACTTGATGTAGCGGGGAGCTTCACCGACGTTGGCACGCTTGACACCCACACTGCCGTCATCAACTGGGACGACGGCATCGAGGATGACCTTGGCCCGGTCATGGGCACCATCGCTGTCACCCACACCTATGCCGACCGCGGCGACTACACGATCACATTGACGATCACCGATGATGATGAAGGGGTAGGTACGGCGACCAAGGAAATAAGGGTACTGGACGCCGAGGGGGCAACACAGGAGGCGATCGACAAGTTGATACCCCTCGCCGAGGACGATCCGAACATCGCAGCCGCGCTCGACAGGCTGCGGGGCGATAATGGCGGCCGTGCCGAGAACGGTGCGCTCGACCTGCTCGAGAAGGGCAACCTGATTGCCGCGCTGGGGAAGATCAAGCAAGCCCTCCAATATCTGGAGGCGGCTGAGGCAGCCGATCCGAGCCTGGACTTGGACGAAAGCAAGAGTTTCTTGGCCCTTGCCGCCAAGTCAACCGCCAATGACGCAATCCTGCAGGCGGAAGGGGCAGCCACCAAGCCGAACGAGCTGCGAAAGATCGCTCGGGCGAACGAACTGGTGGCCGAGGGCGATACGCTATCGGGGAGCCTAGACTACGTCGGCGCGGTGGCCAAGTACCAGGAAGCGGTGCGGGAAGTGCAAGGCATATACTGACGGGGTAGCCACCCGCAAAATGCGGAGCATGCGACCCTCCCGGAGGTGTTGACCCTCCGGGAGGGCGTTGCTCTTCTTCCCGCCCTATTCCACGATGAAGCTGCTGGTCCATTCCGGCCGTGGAGGAGCTTGACCGCTGTTCAATAGCCCGCGCCAGGCTTCGTCAGTTAGTCGATCGGCCGCTGGCCAGGCGAATTCGTAGTAGGAGAAGACCCCGCCCTCGGTCAGGGTCAGTTGCCCTTCCACCTCAGCGACCACATAGATCTCGAAGATCTTCCCCACCGCCTCCTCGAGAACCGTGCCGCTGTTGGGGTCGGTGGCCACATCCGCTACCACTGCGGCTTCTTCTTCATCTACAGAGCCCCCCGGCTCTGGCTTGTCCGCAGCCGCTAGGGTCAGGTTCTCCAGGATATCGCCGTAGGAGTTGATGAGATCGTACTCTTCCTCAGCGAGCGGCTCTCCCTCAAGTTCCTTCTCCGCGATAGCCTTCAACGATAGGAGCAGTTCCTCCAGGCGGACCAGGCTGTCGCGGTCATCCGATGCCAGAAGGCTTCGCGAATCGAGGCCTTCGAGGGTCATACGGGTCAGAGCCGCCAGCCGGGCATACGTCTCTGGATTAGGCTCAACATAGCCCTTGAAGCGTGCCTCAGGTGGCATGGCGGTTAGCGCTGCGTAGGCCTGTTTGGTATAAAGGATCGTATCGTGCTTGAGTTCCGTCCAACTCCCCAGTGCGGTGTGCAGGTCCTTGTGCGTCCAGGCACGAGTGCGCATGAAGGCGGGGTAGGAGTCACCCTTCTCGGAGATGATCGATCGCAGGGTGTGCAGCCATGACCAGTACAGGTTCTGCGTCCAGCTGTCCATCTCCAGCGCTGCCACCTCTCCCTGGACCTTCTCCATCTGTTCGATGTACCCTCCATACTGGGTCTCGCCCATCTCGTCCAGCAGGGCGTACGCCTCTTCGGAGCCCATGGCAGAGAGGACGTCCAGCCCCTTGGGCAGGAAGCGATCCGCCACATTGTTGTAGATCAGCTGCTGGAAGATATAGGCGTCGATGACGAAGCGCTGGCCCATGAACCGGAAGCCCTGTGTCTCCTCGGCCCGATCCTGCGCCACCCAGACCCACATGGAGTTGATCTGCGGCGGCGGCAGCTCTCGGGCAGCGGCTATGAACGCCCCGAGCAGATTGTCGTCCAGGAAAGCAGCGGGGTCCTCAGGCATCGATCCGTAAACCTCTGTCATCAGGCTCTGATACTGGTAGATGTTGAGATCATCCGTGGCGCCCACGAAGAACACAGTGGGCTCGTAGATGCGTGCCCAGATGGAGGATGCAGGCTCTCCGCCAATCTCTACTCGGGACAAAGCCTGGGCGATGAGCAAGGCGGAGCGGGTCTCATCCAGCTCCTTGAGCCGGAAGTTCAGACGGCCATACCACATCATGGCCTTGAAGTATCGCTGCCGGAGCTCATTCCTGGTGTAGTGCCCTCTGGGGACGTACTGGCTGTAGTCCTCCTCGTAGCCTGGTAGAATGGACGACTCCGTAAAGCCTTCGTGTGCCTCGATGCGTACCAGTTCGGCCTGCACGTCATCCTTGACCTCTTGCGGCACCTCGGCGCCCGGATCGAGGAGCTTGAGGGCCACGGCGAAATAGGCGACGTTGCGAGCGGCCACCTCTTCAAGGGCCGTGTCCTGCAAGCTCTGAAGTTGCTCCCGGGAGGCCCAGAGCATGCCCCGCGTCAGCTTGACCAGATCCGTGTTGAAATACTCCTCCTCCGCGGTGCGCAGCACCTTGTCGAACAAGAGGTGATAGATGTGAAGGACTGAATCGGTGGTGACGAAGAGAGGCTTCTGCTGGTCGTGAGCACTCTGGTAAAGGTTGTAGAACTCTCTGTGCTCGGCTGGCACGACCACGAAACCATTCTCTTCCAGTAGCTCCTGCTGCATGCTGGTGAACTGGTAGAGATCGCGGTTAGCGACCTCGCCCAGGCTCACTGGAAGCGTGTAGCCCTCGTGTTGCTGCGGCAGGGTGGTCTCCAGGGGGGCATAGCTGCCAAAGGACACGTCCTCGACCAGCAGCGGACTCGCCAAAAAGCCGATCCCTTCCACCGGCTGAGGAGTGGGCACGGTGGTGCGCGGCGGCGAAGGTTGTGGAGGCGGGATGGGTGTCTCTGCGGGGAGGCACCCGGCCAGCAGTGCAATGATGAGGAGCGTTGGCACGGCGTAGCGAGCAGAGTCCGATGGGCGAATTACTCTCTTGCGCATGGTGCGTCAGTCTCCTTTCGTCCTCTGTTACCAGTACGACGCTTCTGAGCGTGGATTTGTTCCCCCAGCAGGACGAGGGAATCGGATCAAGACCCTTGGGCGCTGTAGATCCAGCGCTGGAAGAACTCACCGAGAGACTGGCCGTACGAATTCTCCATCGTGCTCTGCAGACCCTCGGGTGTGCCGACGCGGTACTTGTACTCCTCATAGTAGGCACGTAGACCCCCGAAGAAAGCCTCGTCGCCCATCTCTCCACGCAGGGCCTCGAAGAACATGGCCCCTTTGCCATAGACGAGAGGGTAGTAGCTGGCCCTGGTGTACTCCCCCGTGGGACCCCCCACGATGCCGTCGCCGTAGGCCTGCACATACGCTTCGTACCTCTCGTCGATGTGCTCGGCGATGGTGGCCGCTGCCTCCTGGGGATCCTGGGTCCACTCGTAGTAGAGGGCCGTCGAGTAGTTGGCCAGGGCCTCGTCCAACCACGGCTCGTCGACCTGGTCGTTGCCCACCACGCTGTACCACCACTGGTGGGCAACCTCGTGGACCACGTGCCACTCCCCGCACTCCTCCTGTGGATCGGAGTACAGCGGCGCTCCCACCAGGATCAGGCCCGGCCACTCGATGGCCCAGGGCCAGAGGTCGGCTTCAGCCAGGTCCAGCTCTGTGAAGGGGTAGGGCCCGAACAAATCGCTGTAGAGAGTCAGTGCCTGCCCGGCGAAGGCGAGTGCCTCCCTCCCGCAGACTTCGTGCTCGGGCCAGTAGTAGGAGTTGATGATGGTTTCGCCCACCTTGCTCATGGCCACCTCGTAGCGATGGGTGACCAGCAGGTGGAAGTCCCGGACCGGCCCGCTGTAGTACACAAAGGTCTCACCACCTTGCGCGTTGGAGGTGTGCTCTGCCTCGATGCCGGTGGCGATGACGTCCAGTCCAAGTCCCCCTGGAATGGTGATGCGGACGGTGTAGAACGCGCTCTCACTGAACACTATCTCACCGACGGTACCCTCGGGATACTCGAGGTTCCAGCCCTGATCATCGTAGACGGCTACCATCGGATGCCAGTCTCCCAGTGAGAGCACGCCCTGCGCCATGGCGAAGACGAGGTAGTAGTTCTTTTGCACGTGGGGCACACGAGCGGTGAAGTCAAGGGTCACCGTCGTGGTCTCTCCAGGGTCCAACGGCTCAGCGAGCGGCACCCTGGCCACGGTGCCCTCACGCTCGTATACAAACTGCTGCCCCTCTTCCTCGACGGAGACGGCACTGATCTCCATAGAGGCTGCGAAGCGGGACGAGTTGGGAAAGAGGTTGAAGTAGATCTCGTGCAGGGGTAATTCTGAGTTGTTCGTGTACTCTGTTCTCTGCCGGGCTGTCAAGCTCAGCGATTCAATGCCGATGGCCAGGTCGATCTCGTACCGGGTGAGATCCTCCAGCGCCACGACCTCGGATCGAGCTTCCCGTGTCATGGCCATCTGCTGCTGAGCTATCCAGGCGGGCGGCGTCGAAGTAGGGGTCGGCTCTGGCGTTGGGGTTGGCGTCATGGTGGACGTGGCGAGCGTGGACAATTGGGGACTCGGGGACGCCGCTGGGATGGGCGCTTTCCGCGGAACGCACCCCATCGCAAGCAGTACTGAAGCGAGAAGCAGGACGAGGATCATGCGCGGAACCACGGACCACCTCCTGGCTGGCATGATTATACTGGTCTCAACGCTCTGCGCCAAGGGGGGCGTTCTTGGGGTGGTTTGGGGATAGACCATACAAAAACAATTCTCCCTCCTCCTTGGGGTCGAGGAGGAGGGAGAACGAAAGGAGGAAAAAGACCCGAATCCACAACTGTCACCATGATACAGCATTCCGTGTCTAGGTGCTGGACGGCAGCCCTTCGACATGCCTACGATTTCCCCCGGAAACCCGGCGCTTTGCCGACGACTACCCTACGATTTGCCTATGGGAGCCCCATGACGGCACAACGAGTCTGCGGACGGGGAGCAGGGCGAGAATATCATGCTCGCCAATGGCACAGCGCAGCCCCAGCCAGCTCATCTCGCTTGGGCAGCATGGACCATGGACGGCCCACCACGCCGCGGGGACGATGCCCCTCCGTGGCGCATGTCCAGCCTTGCTTCCCCAGAGGGGACGCGTGTACTGGGGAACGGGCAACGCGGACCGGCACAGCCCGTGGGGGGCGGGAGATCGGCGCGTAGGCGCTCCCAGAAGGCGGGGCTCACGATGCATACCGCGTCTTCACAGAGCCACCGGCCACTTGACAAGCTCGTGATATTCCAGTATACTGTATGGCAAGTAGCACCGGTGCGCATATCGCTACGCCGCGCCACCCATGTTGCAGTCCTGATCCTCGGGGTTGGTGCACTCGCGTCGCTCCACTACTTCGCAGCCCCAGGAAACCCCTCTTTGCGTCGCTGCTCGTGCTATGGCCTTTGGCAGGGCGGGTCTGCTCCGACGAGGTCGTCTCCGTGTTCAATCCCTTGAGATGCTCCGGGATGCTATCCGGTTACGCCTTTTCAACTTGGGAATCGCTGGACGACCGAGATCAACAAGAAGAAGGAGGCTACAGACTATGGCTGCTCAGAGGGAGAGGATCGGATTCGAGTTGGGCATGGGGTGGCTGCCGGACTATCCCGATTTCCGGGACTACACTGTGGACCGGTCCGAAGTGGCGCCCAGGCTACTGCAGCTCGGGCAGGAGGATTCCGTGAAGGGCATGCTTGGTCAGGTGGGGCTGGCGAAGCCCGCGAAGAGCATGGCGCCTTCCGTGG
>Ga0307380_10004332_pt1 | contig 19239 bp, 7 predicted proteins | sample UN3MG_FD_202239 | JGI IMG/M metagenome (GOLD analysis project Ga0307380, IMG submission 202239) | Soil microbial communities from Risofladan, Vaasa, Finland - UN-3 | ecosystem: Environmental > Terrestrial > Soil > Coastal area > Acid sulfate soil | place: Finland: Risofladan, Vaasa | collected... | reverse complement strand
TATGTAAACTATGACTACTATAGGTGATGCTACATCAAGAGTACGTAATGTACTAAAGGCTGTTAAGGAAGATCCTTTTATGACTGATAGATTTCTATATAGTTTGATAATGAAGTATGCTAAACTTCTGATTTATAGACAAGATCAGAAAGGTAAAATGAAAGAATATACTGGTCTATTTGAAGCACTTCCTTGTGTGGAATTAATTGAAGTAGATAAAATAGAAGCTTGCTGTCTTGGTATCAGAACTGGTTGTACATTCCGTAGGTCTAAAGATCCTCTTCCTGAAATGGTTGATGGAGGTAAAGGACCGGTTATTAGATCCGTTACAACAATTGATCAGTCAATACGATTAGAAGAAACTTATCCTGAACTATATAGTAACTTTAGTTCAACTACAACTTTCAAATATTTAAAGACTAAATACTTTTGGTTTATCGGTGGGTATATTTATATTCCTGATGTTGATTGGGAAAGCGTTCGTGTCACTGCGCTATTTGATTCAGATGTAACTAAATTTGATTGTAGTATTGCGGCTGATGAGTGCATTCCCGCACAAGAAAGAAAATTACCTATACCAGATAATCTATTTGCTGAAATAGAACAGATGGTACTAAAAGAGATATTAACTAGCGGTCAAATTCCTTCAGATGGGCAAGATGACAGTCAAAGTACATTAAGATAATGAGCTATAACTATACACTGAAATACAGAACATTTGATCAAATGGTTGCTGCAGCAAAGAGTGACTTTAGAAAATATGATCTTAATAATGCAATTATGGATCAGGACCTAGTTAAGGTAGCTCAACGCGTAAACTATGATTTAGGATTGCGACTCAATCAAACTAAAGAAGTTGTCTTGGATGTAGAGAAAGGACGCGTTAGATTACCTAACAACTTCTACACACTTAATTTTATGTTAATGTGTGGTTCATATGAAACTAAAACTTATATGCCGCAAGGTACTCACGTTGAAGAAAGGATTATTGACGCAGCTGTTCCATATCAACAAGCTCCTCCTAATGTGATAGATGTTTGTCAAGATCCTCCAACGGAGAGTGAATGTGATCCGTGTCTACAATGTGGTGACCCATGTTGTGACCAACCGTGTTCTTCTTGCAGTAACTCAGCAATCTCATGTAGCTTGAATTGCAAAGGGGAAACTATACAGTTAGTACAGACATTAAAATATGAAACTAGACAATTCAGCACACTCCAACCAGTAAGATTATTAGAAAATGCACAGGCTATTGATTGTGATTGTCCTAATCTTTATTGGGAGTCACCGTTTAGCGGTTGGATTAAAGATGGTTGGTTATTCTTGAATTTTCAAACTGGTAAGATTTATTTAAACTATCAAGGTCAGATGGAGGACGATGAAGGTAACCTTTTAGTACCAGACCATGATATGCTAAATGAATATTATGAATACGCTTGTAAGCAACGTATTCTTGAGAATCTATTAATGAATGATGAAGATGTAAGTCAAGCTAAGATACAGTTGATTGAAACACGTTATAGAACAGCACGTAATTACGCTAAGAGTATTGTGAATACGCCTAACTATAATGAGTTAAGGAGAGTATGGAAAATGAACCGTAAGGCAATGTATCATAAGTATTATAATATGTTTGCCAGTTATCCTGTGCAGAATTTTAATGGTCCAACAAGTAGAAGACAATTACCATGGCAAAACAACGATTAACTCCTATAAATACAGGTACTACTGATCCACATACTTTTGACAAAGATCTTGTTGAAGATATATCAGGAAAGGGACTGGCACCTAATGTCTGGACTCAGGCAAGAAATGCTACGCCTAATACTACGCGTGGTGATTTAGGGGAATTGAGTAATGAGCAATCAAATAAGTTTTGTACAGCAGCTCCGTATACGGTAATTGGTGTTATATATATTGATGAAGATAAGTGGGCAATATTTTCTTCAGATGAAATCAATCATGAGATTGGATTTTTTGAAGAAGGGTCTTGTACATATAGAACAATAGTAAATGATCAATGTTTAAACTTTTCAAAGTTAAACTTAATAAAAGGTGTTGCTAAAGAAAATCATGATTGCACATTTCAATTGTATTGGGATGATGGTGATAATCCAACTAGGACATTAAATATAGATGATGTACCATGGATTCAAAATTGTGTAACAGATTCTTCTGGGTGTGTTACTTGTACTGATACAACTCAATTAGATTGTGATGCAATACGATTAGCACCTTTGGTGGTTAATCCTTGCTTTCGTGTGGAACGTGGTCCGCAAGGTGGTGAATTATTAAACGGTTCTTATTTTGTAACAGGCGGTTATGTTGTAAATGGACAACGTGTGACTGATTACTCAGTACCATCAAATGTACAAGCGTTATTTCATCATAGTGGTATTGCTGGTTCATTAGAAATTATAGTAGAGGAAATGGACGAGAACTTTGACGAGTTTGAGTTAGTAATAGTTGAGATTAGAAATTTAAAAACATTAGCTAAACGAATTGGTACTTATAGTACTAGGCAACAGCGTATTTCTATAGATATTATTGATGACCGGTATCCTACAGTAGCTTTATCAGATATCCCATTACGTAATCCAATCACGGATAAAAGCGATGCTATTTTTCGTAACGGGGACTACATGCTTCGTACTGGTCCAACTGATAAGTTTGATTTTAATTATCAACCGCTAGCCAATCAGATTAATACGGAATGGGTTTCTGTTGAGTACCCTGCAGATTATTACAGGAAAGGCGGTAATAAAACCAATTACCTTAGAGATGAAGTTTATCCTTACTTCATTAGGTTTGTTTATAACACAGGTGATAAAACACCTTCTTTTCATATTCCGGGTAGAGCCGCAACTCCGATAGAGCTGGGGAGTGTTGTGACCGATGCTTTAGCTGATGAAGTGGCTAATGGTCTTAATCAGGTATGGCGTGTGCAGAATACTGCTTCAGTTACTTCTTTTGCTACAAGTACTTTAGCTGATGGAGGTATTGTAAGAGGTAAGGGTAAAATGGCGTATTGGGAATCTACAGAGAATTATGATGATGATAAACCTGAAGTATGGAATGCTAGTTCAAATCCTATTTGGGGTTCAACTAATCCTGACCATGATCTTTGTGGTAAAAAGATTAGGCATCACAGATTTCCTGATAATACCAAAGGACCTGATGGTTCTGGTTCTTTTATAACCAATCACTTTAATGCTGGTGGTAGTGCTATCCGAATAATGGGTGTGCAGTTTAGTAACATCAAAGCTCCGTTGGATAATAATGGTAATGTGATTACAAACATTGTTGGTTATGAAATATTAAGAGGTACTCGTGAAGGTAATAAATCGATTGTTGCCAAAGGTATTATAAATAACATGCGTGCTAATGTATTGCCGGGTAGTACAACTAATCGTACTGGTTTATATCCTAATTATCCTTATAATCCGACTACAGGTTCAAATGCTGCAGATAAGTTTATTGATATAGTTCCTGGTGTACCTAATACATTAGTTAGCCAAAAGCATTTTACATTTCATTCGCCAGATACTTCTTTTAGAGATCCTTTTTTATCAGCTAAAGAATTAGCTATTTACGGTGAGACATTTGGTAACGCTGAAGGACGCTTTGAGTTTCCTGATGGTCATCCTAAACATAAGTTAATTACAGATACTACTTTCTTTGTTGCTACACTTGGTGGTATTGGTTATGCATTACTAAAAAAGAACGGTAAATTGCAGACAACCAAGGTAGAACCTAGAGTGTTAAATATGGGTGGTACTGGATTTGGTGTGTATGGTGGTTTAGCAAATGGTACATGGTTTGAAGCAACTCCCGGATTTGCTGCGGGTAATGGAGGTGTTCCTATTTATCCTGCTGTAACACAAGCAAGTATAGTTGGTGGTATGGCGGCTGGTTCAGCTGCAGTTATTGCTAACAAGCAGCTTGGTGGATTTATTGGAAGTGCTTTATTGGGATTAGGGCCTACAGGTTATTACACTGCTTTAAATACTAAAATCAATGGTGGAACAATTGCATCCATACCAGGTATGATGGGTGGTTATACTTATGAAACTACTGATGGTGGAACCGATAGGCAATTACCTGCCGTACTGGGGGCACTTAATGGAGTTCTTGATTTTGCTATTTCCGTATCGGAAGGTGGTGAGACATTATTGCGTTTAATAAGAGCATTATCTACATCTAACCAGTATGTTTTACAATATCAATCTCATTGTTTTTATAATAATTTTGGTGTAGATCAGATTGGTAATAGAAGACATGACTTAAATGAGTCTATCTATTTGGATCCTGATTTACAAGATTTTGGTACAGCTTATAGAATTAATAATTTATACCGTAGTAGAACAGTTGCTATTGAAACCAGAACTAATGTAAACTATACTAATGCTGCAGATAATACTCAGCAAACGGTTGGGACATCTGGTGTTGGTTATTCTGATCCTACGCGAACTCCGTTTGCAACACAGGCTGTAAGTCATTATGCTGCATTAAAACAACGATTAAGAAATCAATATGGTCAAATAGAAGGAATCATTCAAGTACCGGTTTCTACCTGTATGACTCCAATTACTCAAACAACATCTGATGTTTTATTTGGTGGTGATACTTACATAGGTAGATATACTGAGAAAAATACAATGTTCTTTTTCTATAATTGGTTAAATGGCCAACCTGATTATGCTGAGTTAGATTACCGTGATTATGAGATGGTTGCTTATCCTAGATACTGGGCTAATTTTAGAGAATATGATTTTAATGAATTCTTTGGTGGAATTGCAAATAACTTATTAAATCCAGGTTCTTGGGGTGGTTATTTGCCGGGAGGTAGGCATAACCTTGATGGCGGTGGTGGTGGTGGCCTTTGGGTTTCCAACTCGCACTACATGCATTTATTTAACTCAGGGGTAAGAGATTTCTTTGTAGAGTCTGAAGTAAATATTGATCTTAGAGATTGGGGAGATGAGGATTCTCAACGTTTTTATGATCCGTACGGTTATTCTGATTTAGGTGCGATGTTTAACACAGGCATTATTAAGTCAGGTAATTATTATAAGTATGATTATAGCTTGAGTGTTTCTAGGCTGTATAATAACGTAACAGCTTGGGGTAATACTCACCTAAGAAGTTATGACCCAACAAAGGCTGAAAATTGTTTTGTATATAGACCGAACAGAGTCCAGTACTCTTTAAAACAAAGCTTAGAGAATACTAAAGATTATTGGAGAATATTTTTACCTAATAATTATAAAGACTTTAAGAGCCGAGTTACTGCAATCAAACCAGTTAATAAGAATGGTGCGCTGATGTTATTTGAGAATGAAAGCCCTGTAGAATTTAAAGGCGTTGATACACTGCAGACAGATGGCGGTACTAAAATCACAATTGGTGATGGTGGTTTATTTTCACAACCTCTTCAGAATGTATTAAATACTGATGATTCATATGAGTATGGTTCTTGTCAAAATAGATTGAGTGTTGTTAATACAGCATCTGGTATCTTTTGGATGAGTCAGAATCAAGGTAAAATATTTCAAATACAAAATGGGATTAAAGAGATTTCTGCGTTTGATAACAAGTGGTGGTTGAGTACATATCTTCCATACTTGCTTACACAAGATTTTCCTGACTTTGAGTTAATAGATAATCCTGTTGCTGGTATTGGATGTCAAACTATTTATGATAATGAAGCACAGCTAATCTATTTCTGTAAGAAAGATTATTTCTTGAGAACGGACATTGCTGATACTGTAACTTATGTGAGTGGTGATGATTTTATGGTTAACGGTAGACTACCTATTAAACTTGGAGATCCCGCTTATTTTAGAGATGCTAGTTGGACTATTAGTTATGACCCTAAAACACAAGGATGGATTGGTTATCATGATTGGCATCCTAATCTTTTAATGCCTGGTAAGACTAATTTCTTATCTATATTGAATGATGGCATTTGGCGACATAACGATAACTGCCAGAGCTATTGTAACTTCTATGGAGTTGATTATCCTTTTGAAGTTGAATACGCTACTGTAACACCACAGGTAGTAAATACGTTAAGAAGTATTGAATACTATATGGAAGTTTATAAGTATGCTGATAATTGCTTTGATAGATTCCACGTTCTTGATTTTAATTTTGATGAAGCTATTGTTTATAACAGTGAGCAGTGCTCAGGATTACTGAGATTAAATCTATCACCTAAAAATAATGCACCTGAAATTGTGACGTATCCTAGGATAAATCCGAATTTTATTGATATATTATATAATAAGGTAGAGCAGAAATATAGATTTAATCAGTTCTGGGATATCACTGATGACAGAGGTGAATTCAATGCAGCAGCAGAAAGAATGATATTTAATACAGAGCCGAATGGGTATGTTAGAAATCTTAATCCAAATAATTTAGATTATAATAAAGCCCAAACGCAACGAAAAAAGTTTAGACACTTTAAAAATACAGTTTTATTAAGACGTAGAGTTTGTGGAAACCGTAATATGCTTGTGTCTATAGCAAATAATAAAAATTTAATGTCTCCGAGATAATGAGCTTTAATAAAGGAAAGATACAAGTAAAACCAAATGGAACGACTACTAAAAAAAGTCCTACGTATTTTGAGTCCAGATCACTCAACGCGGGAAACGCCCAAGCATGGGATGCGAGAAAATGGAGTGGGGCATCACAGCGTGCACCTCTTCCATATAGGAATATGAATTATGATTTAAACACTAGTAATATGAACTTACCAGAAGGATACCATATGATGCCGGATGGCACTATTATGTCAAACAATCAAATGAATTATGGCGGACAGCCTTGTTATGAATGTGGTGGAAATATACCGCATATGAAATCAGGTGGGAACTGGATGGCTGATATTAAAAGCACTGGTCAATGCACTGGTTCTAATTTTGGTGGTCCCAATTGTAGACCTGGTACTAGAGAATACGCTTTTGCTAAGCGTGCTCGTTCAGGTGAGTTTCATAAGCAATTCGGTGGTGACTCTAAAGCTCCTCAGAATATGACCATAGATGGTATTGGTCAAGCAAGAACAGAGCTGATGAAAAATTATTTGTCAGCTAATGTATACGGATCAATATTGGATCAAGAAGCAAATAGATTGGCTGAGATGCAACAACGCTTTGATGACGGTGGTTCTGTTTACAACCCGAATATGTATGGGGCAAATGAATATGCTGGTGCTATTGATGCTACAAGAAAACAATTTAAAAAAGATTGGAGGAATTTTGGGAATGCTTTTCAAAATGTTGTAAATTCATACCCTCAACAACAATCAATTCAACAACCTATTCAACCTATGGGAAAAGTACAATCAAAACAAGCTGATTTTTCAAACTTCAATCAGAACGATCCTTCTTTAGCAATACCTGATGGTGGCTTTGCTGGAGTAGATGCTTATATGGCTTATGGTGGTAATATGCCCATGATGGCTGATGGTGGTGATGATATGGGTTGGGTACCCGGCATGCCATGGAATCCGTTATTTACACAACTTGGTTATAGTCAAGCCGAAGAAGAGGCTAAGTTTAGAGCCAAGCTTGCAGAAGGTGCTCAGAAGTATGCACCTAATACAATACCAATGCAAGTAGATCCTTCAGGTGGTATTGGGCGTTCAGCAGGAATATCTAATGTTCAAATGCCCAATGTTCCGGCAACTGCACAACAGGACCCGACTAAAACAAATACGCCTACAATACAACTTAGTGATGAGGAGTTAAAGGGTATTAATACGGAAAAAGATTATTGGGATGCTGTTACAGCAAAAGCTAAGCAGCAACGTGCAGCAACAAAACCTAATGTTAGCGCTGCTACTAAAAAGAAAGCAGCTCAATCTACTGTAGGGAAAACACCTACTGAAAGAAGAGCTATTGAAGAAGCTCAAGCTAAAGTAACTAATGCTAGTAATGTAGCTAGGGGAAATGTTATAACAGATGGGAAACCATCAGCAGTAACTTCAGAAAGTTATACTGCTAATCAAGGTAATGCCTATGGGCAACCGGGATTTGTTCCTGGTTATGGTGGAGGACGATTTAAGATAAAAGGTGTAGATCCTGCAACAGGAAAACGATTTAAAGTAAAATATGATACGGCTCAATCACCTAGGGGATTATATGGTGGACGTGGTCCAAGAGTTGTTAAGTACGATATCTATAATAATCCAGTTTATGCGCAACCCGCTATTGATCCTGAAGCAGCTGCAATTGCTAATGAAGTTGCTCCATACGAATTTAATAAAATCAATGCTAATATAAATACGCCAGTATTTGATCCTAGATTTCCACAAGGTCAGGGTGGTTTTGGTCAAGGTCAGCAAGCGTGGTATTCACCAACTGAACTTGGTGATTTAACTTCACCTGCACCTGCTTATTTTACTGAAGCAGATTATATGAATCAGAAAATGAATCAGCCCCAGCTTAATATTAATGACTATGTTAATGCTCATGGTGTTGGTAATCAAATGCAGAATTTTAGACCTAGACGTGCTGAGCAAGTTCCTGGTGAACCAACTCCATCTAATCTAAATGAAAGATTCATGAAGCAAGTGGATAGAGATTTTAGAAGAGGGTTTAATTATGGTGGTGATATTAATGTTTATCCTATATTAGAAGATGGTGGTGCTTTTAATAATCAAGGTTCTGCTTTTTTAAATGATGATGCTTATGCAGCGAATCCTGATATGAAAGCTAAATGGAAAGGTAATAATCAAGGGTTTAATCAATGGGCTCCAATGATGGTACCGGGATTAAATATGATTTCAAGCATTGCTGAGCAAGGTGATGCACGAAGAAATGAAGCTCAGTTACAAGATCTTAAACAAGCGAGTAATGTGTTTACTCCAAATACGGTACGTAACCGAGGGAAGAATACAGTTAATCAAGGATACTTTGATCCTTATAATATGACACCTGTGCAATTTGCAGGAAATGATCAAGGCGCTATTGGTTCACCGAATGTATATTCTAAATATGGTGGCCAACCTATGTATCAAGATGGTGGTGAATATGAATTAACTGAACAAGAAATAGCTCAGATATTAGCTATGGGTGGTCAAATTGAATACTTGTAATTATGAAAAAGAAAGTTAGAGTTAAGTTATTACCAAAAGCTGTATACGGAATGAACGTAACAGGTAAAATTAATAATGCAGATGGTTCTCAAACAAAGCAGAACCGCATTGTATTGGATGATGCTGGTGTGCCTGATATAAGTGTTGGTCGTACTTTACAACCAACTGATAGAAAAAATGCTACATTGGAAGCTGAAAAAGGTGAAACAGTTGTGACACAGTTGGATCAAGCTAATAGCGGTGGCATTCCTGAATTTTATACTATTGGAGGGAAGCCTCATTCACAAGGCGGTACTCCATTGAATTTACCACCAGATTCATTTATCTTTTCTAAAGATAAAAAGATGAAGATAAGTGATCCTGATGTCTTAGCTCAGTTTGGAAAGTCAGTTGGTAAAAGCGGTAAAAAATCATATACACCTGCTGAAATATCTAAGCAATATAATATTAATAAGTATCGCGCTATTTTAGCTGATCCTAATTCTGATTTTCATTCAATCAATACAGCTAAACAAATGATTACTAACTATAATTTAAAGTTAGGTGGTTTGGCTATGGTGCAAGAATCAATTAAAGGATTTGATAATGGTATACCGGGTATAGCAATGCCTTACCTAGAGAGTGTTGGAATCAATCCTATGGATTTGCTTCCTGAATCACCAATGCCTCAGCAAGCTCCACAACAAATGCCAATGGGTCGATTTGGTGGTGATAGATGGCCTATGTATCCTATGGGTGGTGGTGTTGATGAAATAGATAATCCTTATTCTGCTGAAATGTTTGCTAATATAACTTCACCTGATCAAGCATTGGAATTAATGAAGGGACAGCGTTTAGCATCTGGTCAAATACCTACTGCAGAACAAGCATTGAAGATGACTGATAATATACCGGTGGATAAAGCTTATTTTGATGCTGTTAAGAAATATACAGGAATGGAATTCGCTAATACTGGAGAAGGTGAATGGTCTTATCAAGGGACTCCTGCGGCTGCACCTAAAGCTCCGACTCTTTCTGACAAACCTTTTGTACCTGGTTTTAAATATGAAGGTGATAAACTTTATCAAAAAAGACAAGGGCGTATTACGGGAGAAGAACATTGGCAAGCATCTAATCCTAACATGGCTAGTATGTATGCTAAGAAATATGGGAATGATACTATGGATACCCGTGAATTACAAAAGCAGATTCAGGAAAACCCTGAAGCATTTGCAAGTACGTGGGGACAACAAGCTGACCAAGAAGCTCAGTTAGCATCAATCTCTTTAAAACCAAGCGGGGTTAAACAGTACGGTGGTGCAATACCTGAATATGCTGATGGCGGTGCTATTAGATCTCAGAACGTACCTAGTTTAGAAGAACTAAGAAAGAAAGGTTTGGCTAAGTGGGATATGAATGCTGAAGGTTATAATGAAGCTGATGTTAAACCAGGTGACTATATCAAGAAGGCTGATGGTAAATGGTATCAAGCAACCATGGAAGATATCACTATATCACCTTATGAAGGTGATATAGATCCAAAGTTAGGTGCATTATTAGGTGAAGCATATGGAAGATTAGAACAACGTATTAAAAGCAATACTGATTTGCAAGATGCTCTTTATAAAAAGTATAAGGAGAATATGAATAAAGCTAAGCCTAGAAATAATTTATCTGAAGTAGATTTAGAAGCTGCTAGAGGTTTATCTAAAGAAGAAGTTGTAGATAATTTTTTACGAGCGCAAAAGCAAATCATGTCTGTTCAGTCTAAAGGTCCTATCGAGGACAAGGCTGGGGTTTGGGATAAGGATTTGAATAACTATAGAGATACTATTAGTGAATTGGGATATGAACCAATGAATGCTGCTGAAACTGCTGCTTTTCAAGGTGCTTATATCAGCTTACAAAACTTAATGGATGCTGATCCTAAATTCAGAGAACAACTTGCTGATTTTAATATTGGCAAAGATACTCAGACAGGTAAGGGAGATGAACCGGGTGGTGGAACTGGGCGAGCAACTATATCTGATATAGATGGTTGGTTTGGTAATACTACAATCGGTCAAGCTGCATTATATGCACCTGCTCAAAAACAATTAGCAATGAAAGAAGCTGAGTGGATTGAAGCTAAGAAAGATCCTGCAGTTAAGCATTTACAGAATACATATCAGCAAGGCAAGACTCCTTTCTGGACAGAAGATATCATCAATGAGGCTTTTGCATTAAAGAACCTTTGGGGTATTCAAAAATTACCGCCATGGAATGCAATGCCTGGTACTAAATTACCTAATCCGACATTCATGAGTCCTGATCAACAAATCCAAAACATTTTGGGTGCATCTGGTCAGGGAGTAAGAGGAGCTGGTGCCTTTGGTTCTCCACAAGGATACGTTGCTAATACGGCTGCTTTACAGGGTAATGCTATGCAACAAGTAGCTAATGCTATTGGAAATGTTGCGGATAAGAACGTACAAGTTGCTAATCAGTTTGAATTACAACGAGCTAACATAATGAATAGAGCTAATGAAAGAAGAGCTCAGTTAGCTACTAATCTGCATGATAAGAATGCTATTCTTAATCAGCAATTCGCTAATGCTAAGAACAAGGCTTGGGATGAAGTTAGACAAGGTATGGTTAATATGTGGACTAATAGAGGTAAGACTCAAAACTTAAATACATTTAGTGATCAGTATGATATAGATCCTGTAACTGGATTTAAAATATTTACTGGTCCTAGAGCATTAAATCCTAAGAACGCTCAGCCATTTGATTTAGGTGCTAGAACTAATGAATTGATGTCTCAAATACCTGGGCTTACTGCAGATAAAGCTGCTGCAATTGCAATGCGTGAAAAAGCTGGACCAACTTCAGCAACAGGCTTTACTGGTGTAGATCCTACCGAGTTGGGTGCAGGTTATCCGGGAGGAGCTCCTAGCGGATATCAATAAATATTTAATAGTTAATAAATAATTATTATTTTTGTTTTAAATAAACTTAACAGATGTCAACATATATTCAAGGCGTTACGGATTTCATTCCTCAGATACAAGAGTTTCAACCAGACTTTAACTTTTACGCCAAATCACTTCAGATGTCTCAAAGCAAGTATGATGCAAATCATGACAGGCTTAGTAATCTTTACGGTTCTTTATTGAACTCACCAATGTTACGTGAGAAAAACATTGAAGAGCGAGATGCTTTCTTCAAAGTTATAGATCAAGATATACAACGTATGGCATCTTTAGATTTATCTAAACAACAAAACGTTGATGCCGCGTCTTCTGTATTTAATCAGATGCTTGATAATAAGAATATTGTTAAGGATATGGTATGGACAAAGAATTGGCAAAAAGAACATCAACGTGCTGATGGATTCCGTAATTGTGTGGATTCTGAAAAATGTGGTGGTGCATGGTGGGAAGGTGGTGTTACTGCATTGAATTATCAAGCTGAAGAATTTAAAAATGTTTCTGATGATGAAGCATTGAATATGGGTAATGCTAGATTTACCCCTTATCAGGATGTGATGGGTGAGGCAATTAAATTAGCTAAAGAAGCTGATCTCAATATAAAGATTGATCAGAAGAGTGGTGGCTACATTGTTACTACTAAAAATGGTCCAAACTTAGTTCAACCATTGGCTAGTTTATTCATGGGTAGCTTAGGTAAGAATCCTAAAATAAAAGAATACTTTGATACAAAAGCTTACGTTGATCGCAAAGGCTGGGTGAATAGCAATATACCAATTTATGGTACAGAAGAAGCAGCTACGCAAGCTTACATAGATGAAATGGCACGTACTCAAGATCCTGCATTGAAACAAGCCGTGGCCAATCTCTCTTACAACAAAACCAATGTAGAACGTCAGCGTAGTGCAGTGGAAGAGAAGATTAGACAAGATGGTACAACTGCTAATAGTACTTTGGCAGATGTATATAGAAAAATGGTTAGTTCGGAACAAGCTGTTTCAGCTAGTTTAGAAACAGCACAGGAAGCAGAAGGTAATATGCGCGTTGCTATGAACAATAGGAATACTAGAAGCGCTATGCGTAATTTAGATAGTGCATTGGGTTCTGCTTATTTACGTGGTGAAATAGGTGCTGCAGCTAATACATTAGCATATAAAGATTTTGAGCAGACTATGAAAGTAGATCCTTATGCTTTAGAAAGTGTAAGACAATCTAACCGATTAACTTTGGAAGATAGGCGTTTTCAAAATAAAGCTGCCATTGAAAAATATAAATTTGATTTAGAAGATTATCAAAAAAAGGCTGATGCTAGGGGTGATGCTACTGCTAACTTAGGTATTTTGACAGATGTTGGTGCAGGTGGCTTTACAGTGAACTTGGATGAATCAGCTAGCTTTGATCAATTTATGAAAAGAAAGAGTGCGTTAGAACAAGAAGTAAGTAGACCAGAAAAAGAAATGCTAACTGATATGATGACATTAGCTATTAATGCTTCTAATAACGGTGATGCTGGTGCAGATGCTGACTTGATTACTGTAGGTGATGCTTTGATTCAAGATTTAAAAGCAGATGATCCTGCCTTCTTGAATAAATATAAAAACTCTAGTCCTGAGCAAAAACTTAAAGCAATTAAAGCATTGGATGTTGCTGGTGAATTTCAAAAGCTTCCTGGTAGTACTGCGGATGAATTGTATGAGAACGTACTTGTACCGATGATCGATGGTAATAATAAAGATAATGCCGTAACACGTGGTTATTTATCTCAACTATGGAGTACTCAATCTGCTGTTGAAAAACGAAATAGAATTTCAGCTAAAAATGCTACACTAGAACAATTAGATAAATACTATACTGATCAAACCGCATCTGTTAAAGCAAAGTTAAAAGCTGATCCTCAATTTTGGGATCACGCTGATGCTATTAATGCGTATATTGATAAGAACGGAAATCCTAAATCAAAAAAAGAATTTATGAAGGATTATGCTAAGACTATTATTAGTAATAATCCTGAAAGAACTGATAAGCAGAATCTTGCTTATGAAGCATCACTTGAAGCTGCTGAGATGTATAATAATATGACTGATGATGAAGGTGTTTTGACATTATGGAAACAAGCTTTTTCAACACATGCTGTAGCTAAAGGTCAGACTAATGCATTAAACGGAGGTGGTTCTGTAGCGGTTGAGAAATCATTGAATTTCCCTACGGTGGATCCTGCTGAATATTTAAGTAACGGAACTATTGGTGTTAACACATTCATTAACGATGTAAAAGGAGCTGGTGCTGGAAAAGCTAAAGTTGTTCTTGGTGGTCCTTCTGCGGGTGTTCCTGCAGAAAGTAGTGAAGCAGCATTAGCTATATTAAATCAGATTCAAACAGATATCAGAACTAGAAATAAAGATACTGATAAAACTAGACCTATTCTTAATGTTGAGTATCAGGATATAGCTGGAAGTAGTGATGATTGGACTGCATTGAACATTAAGATTGATGATGCTTATGCTAAACAATATGTAGGTACTAAAAATAATCCTGGTTTATTGTACGATAGACGAAATGAATTACAGACTGACGGTATCACTTTATACTTGAAAAAAGATGCAGCCAATAACTTATTCCGTACTAACGCTAAGACATCTGACGTAGAAACTATATTAGAATATACTGGCGAATACAAGATAGATGATTATCCGGAATATGCTAAAAATGTTAAACTGACACCGTTATCAAATGGGGGATACACTATTTCAGGAAACATGGCTTATGCTGTAGATGAAAGAGGTGATCTTAAGTTTAAACCATTTACACAACCTTATTATGATCCCAATACTGATCCTAACAGAGTACTAGCTAATTTTAGAGGTAGTGTACTAAGACCTAATGTAGAAACATTAAAGTATTATCAACAAGCTTATAATACTACAAATGGTATAAAGGATCCATCACAACTTTTAAATCAATAATATATGGCTAAGCAGTTCTCGGAAGATTATCAGATACCTGTTCCAGAGTTAACTAACCCTGCAGATATACTTGCTCCAAGTAATCCTAATTATAATCCAAATGCGGATGTAATGAATCCTACTAAGCCTGGTGCAATACAGATGCCTTTGCCCGGAGCTGGCATGCCTCCGGGTGGCGATCCATTAGCTAGATTGAATAACTTTCTCGATAATAGTCCTGCTCAGGTTGTTAGCCCTTCTGTTAGAACTAAAGCTAAAACTTACGGTGCTGGGATGGACCATCATCAGTTTGAACGTTATTATAACTTACCGAGGGTTTATAATAAATTAGGTTTTTCACCATTCAGGGACAATGAGACTCTTTACAACGAAAACAGTAATTTCATAGATGAGTTTGGGAGAGCATCCACTCAGTGGGCTAATTTATCCGGAATAGGTGCGATGGATGCTTTAACTTTTGGAAGTTTACAGGATACTGAAACAGCTAAAGAATTTGAGAAAGCTATGGCTATTGGTTCCAGTAGTAAAGAGGGAGCTGGAGCTTTCATAAATAATTTATATTTGAACTCGGGTTATACAATGGGTATCTTGGGTGAAGCTGCTTTAGAAGAAGTTGCTTTAGCTTTGATTACTGTTGGTACTGCTGGATTAGCATCTGAAGCAACTATTCCTACAATGATTGCTAGAGGTTTGAGTGCTGGTAATAAAATTATGGATGGTTATAACGCAGGTAAGAATGTTGTTAGAACATTAGATGCAATTAAAGATGCAAATAAAGCTAGACAGTATTTCAAACAAGCGTTAAAACATACTGCAGATTTTGTAAATCCCTTAGAGAATACTGTTGATTTTATTCAGGGTATGGATAAGTTAGGGAATATGACTAACATGGCAAAGACTACCAATGGATTTGCAAACTTTTATAGAGATGTAAGAAATGTGCGTTTAGCTTGGGGTGAGGCTGGTCTTGAGGGTGGTATGGTTGAAAATGACGTAGCTAAGCAATTATTACAAGAACATTTAGATGCGAATGGCGGAAGGCCTCCTACGGAAGAGGAAGCTGGTGCTATCAGAGAAACTGCAATCAAAGCAGGTACCACAACAGGTTGGCAAAATGTAGGTGCCATCTATTTTAGTAACAAGATTGTATTTGATAATTTCTTTAAGACATTTAAACCAGTTAAGAATTTAACTAACGATGTGCTTGAGGCAGGGATTCATGGGAAGATTTTACGTACTGGTCAAGAAGTAGATCCGTTTAAGTATGTTGAGAATACATGGAAAAATTCATTAAATTCTTTAAAAGATCCTAAGACTTATGCTAGAACTGGATTAACTTATTTTAAAGCAAACATTGCTGAAGGTTTACAAGAAACTGCACAAGAGATAATTGGTGGTGCCGCTGAAGATTATTACATTAATGAATGGAGAGGTACACCTGTAAAGGGTGGTTACTTTGCATCAATCACTGATAATTTACAAAAGCAGGTTTCTGCTCAAGGATTTGAGACTTTTATGTCAGGATTTTTAATGGGTGGTTTAATACAACCTGTAACAAAAGCACCTAACTATATTAAGAATACATATAAGAAATTCAAGAATCCAGAACAATATCAATTACAGAAACAGTATAAAGAAGATTATATTAATAAAACAGTTAATCAGCTTAATGAGTTGTGGAATAATACCGGTAAGGCCTTGCAACCTGATTTAGATAATTTAGTTGCTCAAGATAGTTATGCTAAAGGTATGGCTGAAGCAACTGCTAAGGGTGATGCTAAAACATATTATGATTTAAAAGATGCAAGTTATTATAATCATGTGCATACTGCTTTAAAGATGAACCGTTTGGATACTTTCATAGAACGTATGGAAGATCAAAAAAATCTTACTCCTGAAGAAGTTGCTGGAATGGGTACAGGAATGTCACAAGGAGAATACTTTGGTTATCTTGATAAAGCTATTGCTAATGCTAAAGGTATTCAGCAACGATACGATAATGTGACTCAGAAATTAAAGAATCCTTTTAATCCTCAGCTTGGGCCACTCGAGGCTGCAAATTCAGCAGGTTGGGAAGAAGCACAAAAGAAAGCTGTATTCATGCAGTATTCTTTTGATAGGTATTTAGGGCGTATGAATTCCATAATGGAAGAAGCTCAAAAGGATACTGAATTGGCTAAGGTTCCTCAAAATGAATTCAATACTCTATTTCAGACAGAGTCTATGGATGATGAATTAGAATTACTTAATTCAGAAATTGAATCTCTTGCTGGAGCTACTGGTGAATCGGGTAAGTTATTGAAGAACAAAAAGAGAAAGCAGAAGTTATTATCAGACTTTAATGATAAAATGAAAGCATTGCGTAGTGAGGATGGTGTAATAGATCTTAGTGATAAAAAGGTAAGACGTAATGCAAATAAAGCTAAGACTTCTTACAAGAACTATTTAAAGTTTTTGGCAGAGGTTAATAAAACATATGCGTTTAATGAGGCATTGGATGGTTCTTTTGAAAAATTATTAGATTACTATGCTCTTGATCAAGAAACTGGTGAGTTAAATAAAGCTATCAATACTATATTGGATCCTAATTCATTTCTTAAAGTAGCAAGTAAAGAAGCTAGATTAGCTCAATTACGTCAAGAGAATTTACCGAATGAGTTTAGAGAATCTTTAGAAGCCTTTATCAAAGCAAAGGAAACTAATGATTTGATGCAATTGATATTTGATGAGGGTATGTACTTTGACCCTAATGATTTAGAAGCAATGATTAAGGATGGCACTAAACCTACTGCATTTTATTATGTGGAAACTGGTAAAGAAGTTAGTCCTGAAGATTATAACAAAGCCATGGCTATTGTTAAAGATTATGCAGCTGATGTACTTGATATCGAGATAAAGGAACCTGCTATATCAGATGAAGTATCTGATGCAGAATACCGAGCATTTATTGATACTGGTATGGTTAGCCCTGAAAGGATTAAAAGTATTGCTGATAAAGTTAAAGCTGGTACACCACTTAGTGTTGAAGAGACTGCTATCTACAGTGCTAATGCTAAAAGTATTGAAGAGGAATTGCGTACTATAAGAGAAGCTGATGAAGAAACACCTGCTGATTTAATCAAGGTAACTAGAAAAGACTCTTTAGCTAATCATCCTGAGTTGGCGGTGCAAGTTTTAGATTTGTATAAGACAACAAATGCTAACAGGATTGAAGATGATAATGATCCATTAGATCCAGATTATATGAATAAATCTGATGAAGCATTGCTGAATTCAATTCAGTTTAAGAATTTCTTTAAGACATTCAATAGTGTACAGCGTTTGATTGATGATTATAATACAAGTACAGGTAGAGTTCAAGATCCCGCTGCTGAACCAATTAAGGTTGGTGACACAGCTATAATGAGTACGGCAATGCGTAATAAATTAACTGAACTTGGATATAAGCCTGGAGATTTTAATTTAGTACAAGCTCAAGCAATCATCGATAGAGGTCTAACGAAAGAAGACGCTGAGAAAACAGATGCTGCGGCAGACATGATTAGAGAAGAAGTATTGACTCAAGCTAAGGGTACAATGCGTGAAGAAATTAATAAATTAATATCTAGTGCTAATACTATAGATGAACTTAAATTAGCTGAAGAGGAAGTTGCCAGAATGCTTGATGATACTGTTGCTGGTACAGGACGTACTGGTTGGGATAGTTCAGGATATACGGCAACTGATTTAGACGCTCTGATTAAGGTCAGAAAAGATGAGCTGGCATTCTCCTTTACTGCGGATGATATTTATCCAGGTATGACTGTTATTATGAAAAATAATGAGAAGCTTGTTATTGATGAGATTAAAGGTGATACTATCTATGGCCATAAGGCAAATGATATTACCAAGCTAAGAAAGATTAAGAAATCTACTGTACAAGATAAAATTAAGTTTATATTTAAAACCGATATGATGGACGAAGATGTAGTAGCACCAACAGAGCAAACTGTTACTCCAGAAGACAATACTAAGTCTAATGAGAGTCAAAAAACTGTAACCACTAGCGAGAGAGATGCTGTTAGTAAAGATTGGTTAGAAAGTGATACCGAAGACGTAGACATTGATCCAAACTGTTAATAAGAATTATTATGATTAGATGTTCAATATCAGAAGCTAATATAGGAGCTGCTAGAAGAAAGTTATTTAAGCAACTTAAACAACACATTGCTGAGAATAAGCC
>Ga0307380_10004330_pt1 | contig 19240 bp, 15 predicted proteins | sample UN3MG_FD_202239 | JGI IMG/M metagenome (GOLD analysis project Ga0307380, IMG submission 202239) | Soil microbial communities from Risofladan, Vaasa, Finland - UN-3 | ecosystem: Environmental > Terrestrial > Soil > Coastal area > Acid sulfate soil | place: Finland: Risofladan, Vaasa | collected... | reverse complement strand
GAGTAACCACACTCCGCCAACTGGCGGGCCGAGACCTTGCGATGTCCGACAGCTGACGGACACATTAAGTTGGAACGGCACTAGCCTGGCGAATTGGGGGTGGTTGTGGAAAACTCGCTCGGGATGTCCTTCTCTATTCGCCCGGCGGCTGTTTGGACGAGCGCCCACGCAGGCGTTCAAGCCAAGCCTTGGCCCGGGCGGTGGCTTCGTGCGATTTGCGCGCCACGCCGGGAAATCGTGCCTTGACCCTCTCGAGCAGATGGTGCGCCCAGACGTATTCCGAGGAGAGAATGATCAGACCGATGAGGATGAATAGGATCCCCTGAAGCACCGGCAAAAACAGCCCCACAATGCCCAGGAGGATAAATCCCCAGCCGACAACCAGCAGGACGATCCGTTTGATGGCCGCTCTCACGCTTCAGCTATGATGCCACAAAGTGCGGCCGCGTACGCCGCTCTCGTTTATTCACGAGGGAAGGTTCGCTAGGACCGATTCCAGTTCCGGCAGCGAATTGATGCGCGGGCAGGCGGCCTGGGGGTATGCGCCGACGCGGTCGATCAGGACGCCGCGCAAGCCGGCAAGCTGCGCGCCGCCGATATCGGTGGCGTGGGTATCGCCAACGAATATGGCCTCCGAGGGTTCGACGCGCGCGCGGCCGAGGGCGATCTTGAAGATATCGGGGTGCGGTTTTTCCACTCCCACCACGGCCGAATCAATCACGATGTCGAAATGCCGGGCAAGGTCGAGGCGCGCAAGCTGCTCCTCCATGGTGCCGATGGAATTCGAAATGACACCCAGAAAATAGCCCCGGGCGCGCAGCTTTTCGAGATAGGGCGGCGTCTCCGGCAAAACGCGCGACCACAGGGTGATGTCGCGGAAGCCCTCGGCGACGCGCTGCATCAGCCGACCCTGCTCGGATTCCGGGGCGCGAATCCGCTCCATGAGCGCCCGCAGGTAAGCCCCCCAGTAGAAGTGGTCGATGGTGCGCGGCACCTCGCCCAGGCGGATCTGCGGCCAGAGCCATTCGTCGAGCTTCTGCTTGCCGGCGCGTTCCGCGGCACAAAAATCTTCGACCTCGGCCGGATAGCCTTGCTCGGTCAAGTCCTGCGCCAGCTCTTCGACGCGAGGGAAGATCAACGTGTTGCCGGCATCAAAGAAGATCGCGCGGAGCGGAATCTCGGCCATTTTCACCTCTCAGGGACCATGCATTATATCAGCCATCGGCCGAAACCACCCGGCACCCGAAATCACTTGACCCTTTGCGGCCATCTTTCTAGAGTAGAAAACCGGGAGGCGGGGAGCCGCGGACGCGGGCCCATCCTGCATGCAAAATCCAACTGGCAGATTCGGTCATCGCGCATTCGTCTGGTCCCTGGCCGCACTCCTGGCAATCACGCCTGCCTTTGCCGGCGAGGAGAAGCCCGCGGGCAAGCCGGCGCCGCCCTCGAGTGCGGAGAAGAGTTCGCAGGCTGCCACGCCCGAGGTGGAAGAATCCCAGGCGCTGAACAAGGCCCTGGAAGCCGGTCCCTCCAATCCTCTGGAGGTCATCAAGAATCTGGAAAGTTACCTGGAGCGCTATCCCCACAGCGCGCGTCGGGAGCGCGTTCTGCGCCTCATCTACAAGCTCGCCATGCAGTCGAACGATCCGCGCAAGGCGGCGACAGTGGCGGAACAATTGCTCGAGATCAATCCCCAAGACCTCGAACTGCTCACCGCGGTCATCGGACTTTACGAACGGCAGAACGACAGCGCGAGCCGCCAAAAGGCGATTCATTACGGTACGCGCTTCATCGAGCGCGCTGAAAAGATGGCCTCTGAAAAACCACCGGCGAGCGTGGCCCCGGAAAAATGGCAGGCCACCGCGGCCCTGATGCGCGCCACGGCTTATTTCCTGCGCGGCAAGGTCTACGCCGGGTCGGGAGACAATACCCGCGCCGCCGCCGACTTCGAGAAGAGTATGGAAGCTTACCCTTCCGCGCAGGTGGCGGAGTGGCTGGGTGATGCGGCGTCCAAGACGGGGGATACGGATCGGGCGATCGATGCCTACGCGACCGCCTTCGCCTTCCCCGACAAGAGTGTTGAGCCGGCGCAGCGCAGCGAGTTGCGAAAGAAACTCGGCAGCGCCTACATCCTGAAGCACCCAACCGACGAGGGGCTGGGCGATCTCGTTCTCGCCCGGTACGACGAACTGACACGTTCGCTCGAGTCGCGACTGGCCGGCGAGGAGCGCCCCAACTCGGGCGTCCGCGACCCCACGGAATTCGCCCTGGAGCGATTGGACGGCACTCACGTGCGTCTGGCGGAGTTTCGCGGCAAGGTGCTGGTGATGGATTTTTGGGCCACCTGGTGCGGCCCCTGTCGGCTGGAGGGCAAGCTCTTCGAGCGCGTGCTGGAGATGTTCCGCGGCAATCCGGCGGTCACCTTCCTGGCCGTGAACGTGGACGAAGACCGCAGCAGCGTGCCCGATTTCATTCGCCAGGAAGAATGGACCGCTCCGGTGGTCTACGCTCGCGGGCTCGACGGATTGATGGGCGTCAACGCCCTGCCCACGGTGATGATCCTCGATCCCGAGGGTCGCGTGGCGTTTCGCCAAGCTGGACTCGATCTCGGAAGCTTCGTTTCAACGCTGGAGACAAAGGTCCGCGAGGTCCTGGCGCGCCCCGGCGCTGCCGGGGTCGCCGCCACCTCCCAGTAGTCCGCCCACGTTTACGCCCCACCGCCGGCGCGCAAATCCCACAACAGAATCGCTTTGTCGTCATCCGGCAGGAACGCCGCACGCACGGCGTTTTCCATCAGACCGCGTAATTGATCTTGCGTTAGCCCGAAAGTCTGAGCGGCCAAGGCCATCTCGCGCTCCAGACTGGTCCCGAACATCGCCGGATCGTCAGAGTTCAGCGTGATGGTCACGCCGCTCGCCAGGAATAGAGAGAGCGGATGATCTTCAAGGCGGGCGAGCACGCGCGTTGAGACATTGCTGCTTAGGCAGACTTCGAGTGGAACCCCGCGCTCACGCAACAGAGCCATCACCGAGGGATCGCGGGCGGCGGTGAGCCCGTGACCGATGCGCTCGGCGCCCAGCAGCTCCACGGCGCGGCGGATGCTTTCCGGACCGACGGTTTCGCCGGCGTGCGCCGTGAGGTGCAGACCGAGGTCACGAGCCTGGCGATAGATTTCGGGAAAGAGCTCTGCCGGGCCGCGCGCCTCATCCCCGCCGATGCCGAAAGCCACAACGCCACGTGATCTAAACCTCGCGGCCCACTTCATGACCTCGCGAACGTGTTCGACGCCGAAGTGGCGGACGGCGTCGAAGATCCAGTTGACCCGAACGCCCAGGCGCTCGCGGGCTTCCTCGGCCGCAGCCGCCACTGCCTCAAAGACCCCTTCCATCGACTGCTTCTTCCAGAGGACCACGCCCGCGGCAAAGATGACCTCGGCATACTTCACGTTTTGCTCGCGCAACCATTCCACCAGCCGGGTGGTGGCGAGCGCGTAGTCGGCGGGGATTTCAAGCAGCTTGGTCACCAGACCAAAAGCCACCAGGAAGTCCTGGAAATCCGAGTAGCGGTAGGATTGGCGGCCGCGCCGGCGAACCCATAATTCAATCCCCTTTTTCAGCACGCCCCGGCGTCGCGAAAGCTCCCGCAAAGTATCGGGCTGGAGGCTCCCTTCCAAGTGAAGGTGCAATTCGACTTTCGGCAACCGGGCGATGAAGGACTCAAGGCTGGGAGTGATTTCATTCACGATGGGCCGGCGTCCAGTATGCAGAATGCAGCAGGCAGTAAGCAGAAGGCAGCAGGATCAATAGGCGAAGATATCGTCACGGGTGCCAAATCTCTCATCACCGATCCGCTGCAATCTCTGATTTTGACTAAGCGCCGCGGTCCATGGCAGCGTCCCTCGCCACTGCCTGCATGAAGACGTGGAAGGTTCCGGTTAGGGTCCGAAATACCAGATAGGTCTTGCCCGCCTGCTTTTCCTGAAGGGTTCTGATTTCAAGCCCTCCCCGTGGCTATTACTATACCTGACACTGGGATTCTACTTAAGAAGTCCGCGAAGTTAAGACCGGGACGCCGCTCTCTGCCTACTGCTTAGTGCCTTCTGCTTACTATCGTCTGTCTACTGCTTTCTGCCTGCTGGCCCGTTGCTAGCGTCCGGGCAGAGGGGGACGCCCGGCATTCAGCCATGCGGTGTACCAGTACGAACCCGTGTCATGAATCGCGAGATTGATCTGGCGGATCATAAAGGAACCGACCCGCGAGTAGAAGCGGTCGAAGTAGTCGTCGTTGTAACCCATCAGGTCTCTCACCGCCAGCCGGTCGGCCAGAATAATCTGGTCAACCCAGGTGTGCGATTCCAAGACCGCGGCGAAGGCGTAATCGGTGGGATCGTCGATCTTCATGGCCGAATCGGGGCGAAGTATGAAGAAGCTCTGGTACCGGTCGACGACCTGGGAGCCGAAGCGGTCCGCCAGCCCCGGCTGGCCCGTCAACTGCCCATCGTAATTCTCCGTGGTGTGCAAAGGGTCGTGGGTGTCGGCTACGTAGTGACCGAGCGCGGCCGCGACTTCCTTGGCTTCCTCCCAATCGTGCGCCTTCAGGGCGTTCGTCAGGCGCAGACTGTATTCACCGATCTGCCAGGGGAGCAGGCCGTTGCGATTGATCCGGCCGGAGCCGTAACGCTCAACGGCGCGCCGGAAGGAATGCGGGAGTTCGAGGTAGGGGAACTTGCCGTACTTATCCAGGTACAGGTAATGCTGTTTGCGCTCGTAACGGTCCTTTTCCATCCACTCGACGGGATCGTTGGCATGATCCGCCAGGTATTGACGGTTGGCCGCAAAAAAGCCGCGAATCTCCGGTGGGAGTGTCTGCACCGCCCAGTTGTTGACCAGCCGGTGAGCGCCCGGCCCCCAGGCGAAGGCATTGCCGCAGGCCGCCAGCGCGACGAACAAAACCACGCCGGCGCCGAGAGTGCGGCGAAGGTGAAACCCTGCAGTTTGGAATCTCAGGTTGGGCGCGAGATCGAGCGTGGTCATTGGCGTAGGCCCAGCAGGAATCGAAGCAGAAACTGAAATTCTAGCCCAAAACACGCCCGCTGTCCTCAAATCAATGAGGGGCAGCGTCAAGCGTTCGCCGGTTGGGCTTCCCGGGAGCCGTCTCTTCTGGAAATAACACAGACCGCCGAGAGCGCGTAGAGCAGAACCGCCAGCGCGCCCAGAACCGGGGTTCCGGCCAGCATCACGGTGTTTTCCAGAGTTCCTCCCACCACGCAGCCTAACAGGTTGACCCCCAGGGCCTGCGCCGGATCGGCGACATCCCGGAAACTGCGCGAGAACACCAGTCCGGAGAAAAACACCGGAAGTCCCACGAAGATTCCGGCGGCCAACACCTTGGCCGCCGCGGGCAGCAGATCAAGATAGGCTAACGGAAAAAACATGCCCAGACCGATCAAAACAAAAAGCGGCACGTACGCCGTACGGCGGGCGATAGGCCGGAACATCACCAGCGTGTTGGCGAGAATTCCCATCGCCAGAAATGCGCCGATCACCACGGCGTTGACAATCCAAGTGGAGCCAAAGAGCAAGGAGACCTCCGTGATGCCCTTGGTTTCCAGGAGTAGGAACCCCGCGCCAAGGAAAAAGAAGTGCAGGTTCCTGGAGGTGGCGAAACGAGCGAGATTCACCGTGTGGTGCAGAAGCATGGTCGAGCACCAAAGGAAAGGGACAAGAATCACCAGAATCGCCAAAGGGATTGTGCGGCTTTTGAGATACAGGAACGGCCACTGGTCTGTGGCCGGAAGCGTCGTCTCCTCAGCCGACTGGAGTTGCCGGGTGATCTCGGGGAAGTCCGTGAGGGCGAGGGAGTCGCGGGCCTTGCCTTCAACGAACACCACGCCCGCGCTGTCATAGCCCGTGAAGTAGGCGCGCGGCGGAGTTCCGAACGCCCGCTGGAGGGTAGCAAAGAGCCGGGCAGTCACGAAAGATTGGCCGCTGGCAAAAGACAGAAAAAGGGTGCCGTCTTCCTTGAGAAGCCGTTGGGCTTCGCGGAAGCTTTGCACAGTATAAACATAGTTGTCGAGTCGCAGAGACGTATAGCTTGACACCATGGTATGCGAGTCGAGATAGCCGAAAACAACGAGGTCGTACTTCTTGCGGGTTTTCTTGAAAAACGCCCGGGCGTCGTTAACGTGAACCGTCACAAGCGGCGAATCGTAGGGATGTTCGGGGTGATACTTGCGGCCCAGCTTGACGATCACCGGATCGATTTCCACCGCGTCCACGTGCCTGGCGCCGTGCCGCAGCGCGGCCGCCACGTCATTGCCGGTGCCCGCGCCGACCACTAGCACGTCCCCGGGTTCCTCGACCAAGCGATAGGGAAGCTCGTAGGTGGGCAGCGCCGAACGATTAGGTTCCATGCCGGGAAAGCGCTCGATGAAGGAGGGTGAAAGGTCCACCATCTTCTGGTGGTAATCGTGGTTGACGTCGACATGATAAGCCCAGGGATGAGGCCAGCCTGATACCAGTGGATACGTGTACAAACTGACTCGGTAGTACGGGGACCAAAAAGTGTCCGGCATCGGACGGGCGGTTGCCGCGACGAGGAGGCCGAACACCACAAGGGCAAGCCGCCGACTCAGGAAAAACGGAGTGGCAACCAGGAAGCCGATAAACAGCCAGACGGCAGGAGGGAAGCCCGCGAACGCCAGCAAGGTAAATGCCAGAATACCCGCCAGACTCCCCGCCAGGTTTGTGCCATACCCGGGAAGAGGGGAAACCTTGGCCAACTGTTCGCCAACTATCCCGCCCAATTCAACGAAAAACGCCACGATCAGCGCCACAACGCCCATAACAATGGCGAAAAACTGCAGGAAAAGAACCACCGGCGGGAGATCGGCCACCTTCAGCCCGCCCCACACCAAGTAGTCTCCCCCCGGCATTGGAAGGTGCGTAAGGCGAAGCGGCGCGGCAAAGGTGATCAGCAGAAAAAGAACCGCCGTAACGAAAGGGAAGACGCGTGCCAAGGCTCTCGGAGGACGCCCGATCACCATCCCCAAACCGATGCCCAGGAAACTCGCGATCAGTGGCAGGTTCTGGAGATAGGCGAAAACGCGAATCTCGGTTGAAAGGTACCGGATAATGACAAGCTCAAAGTAGAGGGCCAGGAAACTGGCCAAGAACAGCTTCAGAAGCTGCCGCCGGCTCCACTCTCGCGGGAGAGGGAAGGCCTGCCGAGAACCCGCATCTTGAGAAGGGCCCGCACCGCTCAATGCAGCATCAGAAGAGGCATGGTGGGTCATTGGGCTCCCTTGAAAGCAGTCGGGGATTCTCGTTCAGCGCGATTCCATCGGCGGGTGCCCCGGCAATTCTCTGCGCGGCATCCGCGGGTAGTATTGCGCCGATGCGTCGCGAGGGCAAGCGGGTCGGGGAGAGGAATGGCGGAGAAGGGTTCACAAGAGAGTCCCGCTACTTTCGCTCTGCGTCGCCGGCACCGGGAGGGACCGCCAGGGCTCTGGGAGCCTTCCCGAATTCGCTGCGGTGCCGGCTGTAGCTGAAATAAATGGTCAATCCGATCGCCAGCCACACCAGAAAGCGCACCCAGGTCTCCAGCGGCAGGCTGGCCATGAGGATGAGACAGCAAAGGATGGCGAGGATGGGAACGACCGGAACCCACGGGGTGCGAAAGGCGCGCGGACGCTCGGGTTGTTTCCGCCTGAGAACCAGCACCCCCACGGCCACCAGCAGGAATGCGAAGAGCGTGCCGATGTTCGAGAGGTCGGCCAGCGTGCCGATATCGAAGATGCCGGCGGGAATGGCCACGAAGAAGCCGGCGGTGATGGTGCTGACGTGAGGCGTGCGAAACCTCTTGTGCACGTTCGAAAACGCTCGCGGCAGCAGGCCGTCCCGCGACATGGCGAACCACACGCGCGCCTGTCCCAACTGGAAAACCAGGAGTGAGCTCACCATGCCCGTCAACGCGCCGACCGTCACCCAGCGCTGGATGTTGTGAAGTCCAATGGCATTCAGGGCGTTCGCCACCGGCGCGGCGTTGCGCAGCGTCTCCCAGTGCTGGATTCCCGTCAGCACCACGGCGACGGTGACGTAGAGGATGGCGCAGATCACCAGCGAAGCGATGATGCCGAAGGGCACATCGCGCTGCGGATTGCGGCATTCCTCGGCCGCCGTCGAGACCGAGTCGAAGCCAATGTAAGTGAAAAACACAATTGCCCCGCCGGTCAGAACTCCCTGCCAGCCGTTGGGCATGAAGGGCTTCCAGTTGGAGACTTGAACGTACCGAGATGCCGCCACGATGAAAACCAGGATGGCCAGGACCTTGACCGCCACCATGAGGTTGTTGGCGTTCGCGCTTTCCCGGATGCCGATCACCAGGATGACCGTAATCGCCATGACGATGAGAAAGCCTGGCACGTTGAAATAAGCTCCCGTGGGGTGGCCGGAAACGAACATCGGCTCCATGAGTTCGCGCGGCAGCCTGATTCCGAAGCTTTGCAGCAGGGCATCGACGTAAGCGGAGAATCCCACGGCCACGGCCATGTTGCTGACCGCGTATTCGAGGATCAGGTCCCAGCCGATGATCCACGCCACAATCTCGCCGAGCGTGGCATAGGTGTAGGTGTAAGCGCTTCCGGCGATGGGAATCATCGAGGCGAGCTCGGCGTAACACAGCCCGGCCAGCGCGCAGACGACAGCCACCATCAGGAAGGAGAGGGCGATGGCCGGTCCGGCGCCCGGGCGTCCCGCCATGCCCACCGCTTGCCCGCCGTGGAGGATCAGGTCGAGCAGGGGAGCTTTCCAGACCGACTGCACCTCGAGGACTTCACCCGCCGCCGCCGTGCCGGTGAGGATGAAGATCCCCGTGCCGATAATCGCACCCACGCCCAGCGCCGTCAGAGACCACGGCCCCAGGGTCTTGCGAAGGCGATGCTCGGGCTCTTCAGCCTCCGCCAGCAGCTTGTCGATGCTCTTCTTTCTCAGGAGCTGGCTCGCCAACCGAATCCTTCCTTTTTGCGGATTGTCGCAGCGCTTCCTGACCCCATTTCAGCGACGGTCCGAGCGCCGCAGGGATGATGCCACGCTCTAGTGACGCCGCGGCGCGCCCGGCCCCTTCTTCTTCAGCTTGGGCTTGTGCGAGCCGCGCTCAACAGTCTGTTTGGGCTTGGGCGGGCGCTTTTTGCGCGCTTGGCGTTTGAGCTTCTTGCGTTCCGCGCGGTCTTTGATATTTCGCGTGTTCATGAGTGCTCCGTCCTTTCCGGGATTAAGCCTTTTCCAGAGATGCGTACCGTTCCACCAACCGGATCTTGCCGCGGCCGGGGAAGCTCACCGTCAATTTCGCATCGTCGCCTTCGCCCTCGCACTCGAGGACGGTACCCAGGCCGAACTTCGGATGCCGAACCTGCGACCCCAATTTCCATCGGCCGGAGGTGACGGGCCGGAACTGCAGTCCGGACGATGATGCGCGGGTCCTGGCCGCGGCCCGGCCGCGCTCTTTCAGGAACCGGTCCACGTCCGCGGTCGAGTTCACGGCATTCTCCCACGCGGTGCGCGGCTTGGCGCCGGAAACCGTCAGGTTCAGAGGGTCCAGAAGCTCGGCGGGGACTTCCCGCAGGAATCTCGACGGCCGGGTTCCCTCGTAGGCCTCGCGGGCAAAGGACCGCCGCGTGTGAGCCCAGGAGAGGAACAATCGGTCGCGGGCGCGCGTCATGCCCACGTAGCAGAGCCGCCGCTCCTCTTCGAGCGCCGCGTCGTCGTCCATGGAGAGCTTGTGAGGGAACAGACCTTCCTCCAGGCCCACCAGGAAGACCGAGGAGAATTCCAGCCCCTTGGCGCTGTGCAGGGTCATCAGGGTGACCCGCGCGCGTTCGTCGTAGTCGTCGGAGTCGGAGACCAGCGCGGCATGGTCCAGGAACTCTGTCAATTTCTCGCCGCGCTCTTGCGCCTCCGCGGCGGCGTTGACCAGCTCTTCGAGGTTTTCAATCCGGCTCTCCGATTCGGGGGTCTTCTCCGCGCGCAGCATGGCGCGATACCCGGTTCCCTCCAGGATCTGCCTGAAGAACTCGCTCATCAGCAGGCGCTCGCGGTCGGCGACGAGTTCCTGCATGACCCGGTGGAAACTCTCCAGGGCTTTGAGGGCGCGCGCCGGGAGCAGCCGCGCGGCCACTTCCTGCTCCAGCGCTTCCCAGAGCGTCAGTCCACCGCGCCGCGCCGAATCCTCCAGCGCCCGCACCGTCGTGTCACCGATGCCGCGCGGAGGAGTGTTGATGATGCGAAGAAATGCGGCGGAATCGCGCCGGTTGTTCGCCAGGCGCGCGTAGGCCAGCGCGTCCTTGATCTCGGCGCGGGCGTAAAAACTGAAGCCACCTACCACGCGGTAACCAATGTCGCTGCGCCGCAGCGCCTCCTCCAGTACGCGCGACTGGGCGTTGGTGCGATAAAGAACGCCGATGCTGCCTTCTTCGGCGGCCAGCGCGCGACTAGCCTGGCCGGTAACGAACAGGGCTTCCTCATCCGCGTCCAGTGCCTCGTAGATCCCCACCTTCTGGCCGCTTCCCCGGTCCGTCCAAAGGGTTTTCCCTTTGCGTGCCACGTTGCGGCTGACCACCGCCGTGGCGGCATCGAGAATCAGTTGGGTGGAGCGGTAATTCTGCTCGAGGCGAATAATGCGCGTCTGCGGATAGTCCTTCTCGAAATTGAGGATGTTTTCGATGTCGGCGCCCCGCCAGCGGTAGATCGACTGGTCTTCGTCCCCCACGGCGCAGAGGTTCTGATGCGCGAGGGTGAGCTGGCGGATCAATTGGTACTGCGTCCGGTTCGTATCCTGATACTCGTCCACCAGGACGTATCGGAAGCGCTCGTTGTACCGCTCGCAGACTTCCGGCGCGGCGTAGAACAATTCCACCGTCTTGAGCAGCAGGTCGTCAAAGTCGAGGGCGTTCGACTGGCGGAGCTTGCGCTCGTAGCGATCGAAAATGGACGCCAGCTTTTCGCTGACCGGGTCGGCGGCCTGGCGGTAAAGGTCTTCCGGCGTCAGTCCGTGGTTTTTGGCGTAGCTGATGCGCGCAAGGACGCTGCGCGGCGAAGACACCTGCTCGCTCAATCCGAGCTCGCTGACGCACGCCTTGACCACACGCTGCTGGTCGTCTTCGTCGAAGATGGAGAAGTCGCCCGTGTAGTCGAGCCGGCTGATATCCCGCCGCAAGACGCGCACGCAGAAGGAATGAAACGTCGAAATGTGCGGCCAGGATTCCAGGCTCTCGGAGAGCAGCGCCGCCACCCGCTCCTTCATCTGGTCGGCGGCTTTGTTGGTGAAGGTCACCGCCAGGATGCTTTCCGCAGGCACCTGGCGAGCTTCGATGAGGTAGGCGATGCGGTAGGTGATGACCCGCGTCTTGCCGCTGCCCGCTCCGGCGAGAATCAGCAGCGCGCCATCGGTGAGTTCAACCGCCTCGCGTTGCCGGGGATTCAGATGCTCGAGAAGCCGGGACATTCCGGTCCGTCAACTGACGGACGAAGCTCCTTCAAGAAGGATTCAGGGCAGAAGCCTGGAGGGGCATTCTACACGATTGGCGATGAGCGCGCCAAACACTCACTGATTACGGTAGCGGGCCAGTTTGCCTTTTTGTAGCGGCGGTCTCTGACCGCCGAATCTTTTTTCTCAAGGACTTCCGGCGCTCAGAGAGCGCCGCTACAGCAATTTGCCCCACTACCCTGATTACGTTGTGGCCAAAAATGCGACGCCACCGAGCTTCGACCGCTAATCCTTGTCCTCTTGCTCGAGTCGCCGGCGATGCTCGCGTCGGATGGTTGCGGGATCATCGAGCGGCGCGGAGCGCTTGCCCGGTTCGGCATGAAGCTCGAGCCCGGGCTCGCGAACTTTGGCGGGATCGAAGATGCGCGTGTCCGACGGCAACACCGTGTAGGGCGTGAAGTCCGGCTGGTCGGTGAACATGTCGGCGAGGTCGGTGGCCGTGGCGTCGTACTGATTCAAGGGCAACAGACCGAAAATCAGGAAGAACGTTTTCAAGACGCTTCCCATACTTGTGTGCATGTGGGAGACGCCGCGGCGCGCGTAAGGGCTGATCACCATCAGCAGGCTGCGGTGGGCGTCGATGTGGTCGCGCCCGTCCTGCGCGTCGTCCTCGATGACCACGATGGCCATCTCCTTCCAATAGGGGCTGTGCGAAAGCAGCTCCACCAGTTTCCCCAGCGCCAGGTCGTTGTCGGCAACGTAGGAGGCGTGATAAGCGTAACCGTCCTCGGGACGCGGCTTGTCGGTATGGTCGTTGGGCAGCCAGATGCAGATGAATTGGGGGAGCGGTTTTCCATCCACCAGATACCGGACGCGGAACTCACTCTCGAACTGCCCGAAGCGGTACTGATCGGAGATCAGCATGTTGAAGGCCGGATAAGCGCGAGAGGTGTTTTCAAACAGCGGCTTCGAAAGGGGGACGTTCAGCGCTTGTCGTAGGCCCGTGGGGTGAAGCCCCGCGCCTTCCTCGCTGCCCGGCACGTCCGTGCCTTCGCCGTAGGTGCGGAAGGTCACGCCATTCCGCGCCAGGTGGTCCCAGAGCGACCCGGCCTGGAGATAGGACTCCGGCCGCGGCGCGGCGCCGCGGAGCATGTATCTCCCCGGAGCGTCAGGGTCGAGTTGGTAATCGAACCCGCCGCCGTAAGCGGCCGGCCAGTAGGTTTCGATGAGCTCGTTCGGGTAATTGCCCACCAGCCAGTGATGCCCGTCGACGGAGACGTCAGAATCCACGTAGAAGTTGTCGCTGAAGGCGAAGCGGCGCGCCAGGGCGTGATGGTTGGGCGTGACGCGCGCGTGTTCGACGGATGGCTGATCTTTCTCCTTCACTGTCGCGTCCTCGCCGTAACGCGCCAGTTCCGCAAAGGCTTCGACACGGTCTCCTCCGGCATTCGGAATGTCGCCGAACACCTCGTCAAAAGTGCGGTTCTCCTTGATGATGAAAACCAGGTGTCGGATCTTCGAACTCGCTCGTAAGGGCGGAGGAACTGGAAAGTCCTCAGCGCGCTCGGCGGTCTGGGCGGGTGAGACGAAGCCGTTGTTTCGTAGCACTTGGGCCGTGAGACCCTTCAGTTCGGTGTCTTTGGGAATCGGGATGATGGACAACTCTCCCTTCGTGATGTCACCGATGTAGGTGCCTTCCGGCCCGGCCGTAAAGTTCGGTCCACCGTTGGGGCCGGCACCGAAGCCTTTCGCATCGGCAACGTAAAGCGTCTTGCCGTCGGAACTGATCGCCATTCGCCCCGGGAACCACGCGGTGGGAAAGTATCCCCGCACTTTGCCCTTTGGCGCATCGATGACGGCAATGGCGTTGATGCCCGCGCACGCCACGTAAAGGCGCTTCTCATCCGGGCTGAGCGCCATGCCGAAGGGCAGCACGCCGCGCAGGCCGCGGACCGATTCAGCGGGCTCGAGGACTGCGGTTTTCTCCACCCGGTTGGTGCGAGCGTTGACGATGGTGATGCTGTCCTGCGCCGCGTTGCTGACGTAGATTCGCTTTCGGCCGGCGACCACGGCGCCCGGGCTCGATCCTCCCACTGACTCCGCGCCCACCGGCAGCCCCGTGCGGATCTTGGCCGTGACGCTTGGCCGGGCAGGATTCGAAACATCCATCACCCACAGCGAATTCGATTCGGGAACGTTCGGGTCGCCCAGGCCGGGGATCTTCTTCTTGCCAACCGTCGTTCCCTCTTCGGCTTCCTTCGAAGGAAAACCAAAGGCCGGAAAATCCAACCCCGTGTCGCGCGGATCCTTGGAGTCGTATCCGGGAATGATGGAATAGCGGAACATCCCAACATGCGTCACGTACGCCCGCCGACCGTCGGGGGAGAGCGTCAGGCCGAACGGCAGGCGGCCGACCGGAGTGCTGGAGATGATTCGCTTCGCTTCAGTGTCAATCACCACCAGCCGGAAATGCGCGAGGTCGAGGACGTACAGGTGCCGGCCATCCGCGGAAAGCTTCAGCTCACCCGGCAGGCTGTTCTTGTACGATGTGCCCTGAAACTCGCCGTCCAGGGTCAACGAGTCCAAGCGCTCGTGGGTTATGAGGTCGAAGATGCCCACTCGCCCGCTGTCGCCCTCGGAGAGATAGAGGGTGCGATTGTCGGGCGCCACGGCCACACCCATGAAGACGGTTTCCGGGTCGGCGTCGGTGGACTTGAATCCGGGAGGGATTTGCAACACCCGTGGCTCGGACTCGTCAAGCTGCGTGATGATCGAGACCGAAAACGGCGCGTGGCCGCTGTTCGCGGTGACCAGAGTTTTCCCGTCCGGACTGAGCGCCAGCCCGTAAGGGTGCGGCGCGACCTTGACGTGCCGCCCGACGGGCGTGAGCAGTCGGCCGTTGGGCAGAATCGTTTCGCCGGCCGGATCGATCTTTGTAGGGCGATCCCCAGCCGGCGCCCGGAGATTCAAGCCGGATGTGGGTTTTTGTTTGGCCGCCGGCAACAGGACGATCGTAGAAACGAAGATGACGATAGCGATGAGAAATCTTAAGACCAAGCGCTGCATTGCCGGGGCCTCCGGGCGAAGATTGGGTAGTGTCGCACGTCATGATATCACGACCCTTCGCAGTCCCTCTCCAGCATAACTGCGGCAGCCTTGAGAGAAATCGAGGGGGTTCGAAACCATCAAGGAGCGCATCAACCTCTGGTTGTCGACCGCGAATCGTCGCATAATAAGCCCTCACTCTGTAGCCGGACGCAGACGCCTATGCCTGCGAACCTCACCCCCGATTACCTGGAAGCCGAGCAACGCTTCAAGAGCGCGAAAGCCACGGAAGAGAAGATCGCGGCGCTCGAGGAGATGTACTCAACCATCCCCAAGCACAAGGGCACGGAGAAGATGCAGGCGGAGATCAAGCGTCGCCTCTCCAAGCTGCGCACCACCCAGGCCAAGAAGCCCGCCCGGCGAATCGATGCCATGCATCGCGTCGACAAAGAGGGAGCGGGACAGGTGGCGCTCGCCGGGCCGCCCAACAGCGGCAAGTCGGCGCTCCTCCGCCGCCTCACTCACGCCACGCCTGAAGTGGCGGACTATCCTTTCACCACACGCTTCCCCATTCCCGGAATGCTCCAGTTCGAGGATGTTCAAATCCAGCTCGTGGACCTGCCACCCGTCCACCCGGATTTCCACGAGTCGTGGGTCTACCAGGTCATTCGCAACGCCGATGCTGTCTTGCTGGTCGTCGACCTGAGCGACCCTGACTTGCTGGAGGATTTGGACACGACGCTCGAAGAACTTCGCAAAGCCAAGGTCGAGCTCGGCTCCGGAGCTTTGCCGGATGCTCCCGGGTGGATGGCGAAAAAGACGCTGCTCATCGGCAATAAGCTCGACGCGCTAGACGCGCGCGACGGCCTGGAAATCCTGCGGGAACTCTACGGCTCGCGCTTTCCGATTCTTCCCGTCGCGGCGGAAACCGGCGAGGGCCTCGCGGAGGTCGGCCGGGCGCTCTTCGACCTGCTGGAGCTGGTGCGCGTTTACACAAAGGCGCCAGGCAGAAAACTCGAGCCCACCGCACCCTACGTTCTCAGGCGCGGCGCGCACCTAATGGATTTGGCCGCCATGGTGCACCACGACTTCATCACCCAGCTCAAGTACGCGCGCGTGTGGGGTCATGGGAGATTCGAGGGGCAGATGGTGAACCGCGACTATATTCTGGAGGACAAGGACATCATCGAGCTCCACCGATAATCGCAGGCAACATCCTCACTTTGGAACTCGAAAGGAGCAACCATGAATCGACTCATTCCCCTCGCCGGACCGCTGTTTCTGGGCCTGGCGGCGATCGGCGTCTCGGCGGGAGCCGAGCAGCCCGCGGCGGCGCCGGTCACCGTCGAGAACTATTACAAGCTGATCCCGGGCGGGACCAGCGAGTGGAAGGCCCTTTACGTGAAAAACCACTATCCCATTCTCCAGCAGTTGATAAAGGAAGGGCTGCTCAAAAGCGTCAACCTCTACGAGCGGCGCTTCCACGCCGCCAAGCCCGCGTGGGATTACAAAATCGTCCTGGTGTTTCGCGACTGGCAGGCGATGGAGGAGGCCCGTTCGCGCGAGCCGGAGATTATCGCTTCGCTCTACCCAAACAAGGAACTCCACGAGCGTGACGAGCGACGCCGCTGGGAGGTCACCCTCGAGCACTGGGACGACGTGCTGAGCGCTGTGCCGTTGGAGTGAATCATTGAACCGTCGGACCATTGAGCCATTGATAGACGGTGGCGTCGAGTGACTTGCCGGCGTGTACGGAGAATGGTCATGTCTAAACATCGTATGAAGAAAGTTACCGTAATCGTGCCCGAAGACCTCCTCCGGCGAGCTATGAGGAACTCGGGTCAGGGCTTCGCCCCGACCATACGATTGGCGCTAGAGGCGCTCGTGGCGGAAGATCTCGCAACTAGACGGTTGGTCGCCGAGGCGAAGAAGCTGTCAGGCAAAGTCCAAGGGGAAGATCAAGGGGAATGATTCGGAACCAGGCCCCCCTTATTTCTTTCGTGGCGGCTGCGAGGGGCGCATCTCGATACGGCTGGCGAGCGACGTCTTGGGGAATTTGTAGAGGTCGATGACCGCTTTGGCGATGTCCTCGCCGGTCAGCTTCCAAGTCTCGCGCGACTTGCTTCCCGGAGCGGCGGCGAAGTCGGTATCCACGCTCCCCGGCATGATGTAGCTGACCCGAATGCCGTCATAGCGGATGTCCTGCATCATCGCTTCGCTGAATCCATTCAAGCCGAATTTCGAAGCGTTGTAGGCGCTCCCGCCGGCAAAGGGGTTTACGCCCGCCAGGCTCGAAATGTTGAAGATGTATCCCCCGCCGCGCTGGCGCATGCGCGGGATGGCCTCGCGGCAGCAATAGAAGACGCCGGAGAGGTTGGTTTCGATCGTGGCGTCCCAATCCTCTGGGGTGAGCCGATCGACCGGCTTCATGATGCCGATACCGGCGTTGTTCACCAGCACGTCAAGCCCGCCGAAGCGCTCCGCCGCCGTGTGGATCAGCTTGCGGCAGTCGTCGTAGCGGCGGACGTCGGCCACCATGCCGTCCAATCGCGCACCATCGCCGCCTCCGAGATTCTTCAATGCGGTCTTCAGGTGCCCGCCATCGCGCCCGCAGATGAAGACGCTCGCGCCTTCACGGAGCAGCGCTTCGGCAACGCAGTATCCAATACCCCGCGTGCCGCCAGTGACGACGGCAACTTTCCCTTCAAGTTCAGGTGTCATCCCAATCCTCCCGCGTCGAATTGCTGAGATTGCAGCTTACGCTGCGAGCCCACACAGGAGCAACCTCCGCGTTCACCCCCGTGGGCCGGACGTGAACCCCCAAGGCTCAAAAACAAGCAAGGAAACTCCGCTCGAACCAGACCTCGAGTTGCCCGGATACCCCCTATGTCCCGAGACCCGTCTCGACAACAGGAAACGGCGGCGACCCTCTGCCCCCTCAGGGAATCGATGGGCTCACAGATTGGGTGCCCTCGCCGCCACCGGCCAAGGCTGCCGCGATAGCCGCCGCGCCGCTGCCTGCACCCGCCAGGTAAAGCCAGCGCGTCGGGATTGTCCTGACTTCGGGTCCCGCCGGTTGGGGCATTGCGGGAGCGGGTGGCTGGGGAGCTACCCCAACTCTGCTCAGCACTCCGTCGGGGGAGATGGCGACTTCTTCTCCGGCGGAAATGAAGACCGTCTGGACGCCGTCCAGATCGATGACACCCACCGATCCGGTGAGTGCCCTGACGCGTGCCAAACCGTCTGCGGCGCGCTGGATCTCAGCAGCCACGTTCTCGACGTCCGACTCGGGAATCACCACGAATTGGCCGATCCGGATCTGGAAGTTCGTCACCGGCTCCGTGGTTTTCAGACTGACAGCACCCTCGGTCAGGTTGGCGAAGTACCCAGACGGATTGAATGAAATCTGCGTTTGGGGGGAGATTAAGATGGTCCCTTTATCTGGGACTTCGAGCCCCGCACTGCCGCCGAGGCCGGTGCGCAGCGCATCTCCGGGATAGACCGTGGCGGTCTCCGGAACTCGAAAATCGTTGACCCAGACTTCCCCCGAGGCACGAAGTGAGCCGACCGGCTGCCGCTGGGGGACGAGAGGTAGCGAAAAAAGGGTCTCTGCCTTGTAGGCAGCCAGTTCGAACGGGCCGCCAATCGGCGCGGGCCCCACAACGAGTTGTGGGGAAGATACGGTCAGTCCGGAAGGCTGTCGCCCTGCCCGCGCGGGGGTGGCATCCGTCTGCTCCGCAAACTCAAGGCCACTTCTACAGACATGGCTGCCAGCCATTCCATCGAGCAGCTTCAGCCCATAGCTTGGGGTGGAGAAGAGGAACGCGACGCCGACGACGACCAGCAACAGACCCGCTAACGGAACTGCTTGGGCGAGGGGGTGAATGACCTCCTTCCAACGTGGGGGCGCATAACCGTGGCGACTTCTGAGGATGAATCCATAGTGCCGCCGGAAACAATCCGAGCAGCGGTAGGGCCGCATCAGGAATAGCGGCAGCATGAACTCAACGAATCCTCTTCGTCGTGAACGACGTACCAAGAAGCTATTGCAGCGCGGGCATTGACGGATGCTCATTTTTTCCTCCTCATGGCGCAGGTGATTTAGAGAGCGATTGATTCTCGCCTCAAGACAAAGCATGGCCTGAAGCCTGCTTCGATTCAAGGCAAGAACGCTACGACTGACGAATTAGCTAGGGCATGCTTGGTTCGGCATTGTACGCGAGCGATGATCGAGTAGCCCGCCTCGCGCCAGGAGCAACTAATTGTCACTTCGCTTTACCTTTCCTTGACAGGCGACATTTTGTGTATCAGAATCCGGGGGTCGGAACCCAAGTTGCCTTGTTACCTCGCCGAAGCCACCTCGCAGCGCGTGTTGACGCGCAATTCGTCCGTCGGACCCGCAAGATAAGGAGCCGGGGATAGGCTTGCTCCCGAGAATGCCAAGGTGTGGAGACTCATCGGAGGTCATAGGCCCCCATTGCCGGCAAACCGCGGAGAAAGGCCCCGGACCTAAAGGTCGACGCTACCTTTCATGAGCATCAACATAGGATTGGACATTGGCGCGGTGAGTCTGAAGCTGGCGGCAATTGGCGCGCCGGAGGATCAGCCCCTCTTCGAGGGGCTCGCCGAGCGCTCGGAGTCCTTCTTCTTGAGACCGTTCCCCGAAAACAGCGCGTTTGCCGGGCGCCCGCTGGCGCTCTCGCGTTACCGGCGG
>Ga0307380_10004326_pt1 | contig 19247 bp, 21 predicted proteins | sample UN3MG_FD_202239 | JGI IMG/M metagenome (GOLD analysis project Ga0307380, IMG submission 202239) | Soil microbial communities from Risofladan, Vaasa, Finland - UN-3 | ecosystem: Environmental > Terrestrial > Soil > Coastal area > Acid sulfate soil | place: Finland: Risofladan, Vaasa | collected... | reverse complement strand
TAAACACCTGTCCAAGTAGCATGAATCTTGTTTGAATCGCCAATTAAAGTAATCAGGAGAGCGTCTGTAGTGGCTGTAATAAGTGTTAGGTCAGGTAGAATACCTTGATCCCACTCGAATGCTGCCATCCAAACTAGATCCGTATCCGCTACGAATGCAGCATTTCCTTGGATTTTGAATTGGGCTACGATGCCATCACAGTTTGTTACGTTAATTTCATCTGTGGGGGCAGTAAGAAGAAGTCTTGCCAACGGTTGTGTTTGGCAATCTATTGTGAAGACGTTGGGGGTTCCAGCAACTGCTGCGACATTTACCCAAGTATTTGCACCAGTGTTACAAGCACTAATTAGTCCTTGTGCTTGGGCTTCAGTCAGAAGAGTGGTATTAACAAAGATTGCTGAGTTAGCACTTTGTATTCGCACACCTCCACTAGCTAAAGGAAGGACAGATGCTCCAACTAAGGAGATATTGTATAGAGTGATGCCATCTTTTATGAAGCTTATGTTACAAGCAGAAGCTACGTAACTGTCATATTGTATGCAAGAGCCGAGTGCCATTAGAATATCCTAATTTGTAATTTGACAGTTATTCCTTAAGATTATTAATCCTATATACATTGTACGTTTAGTTACTTTTTATGTCAAGATAAAAAACAAGGGTAGAACTAATTCTACCCTTATTAATGTAAAAATCAGAGGTGAGGGCTATTAAGCACCACACAACGTGATTGTGTTATTAGGTCCGCATGGTGTGCAGTCAGCATATGGGGCACCGCAAACGTTAACGTTTTTGATGATCACAGCTTTATTCACATCCAGAACCATAAAATCCATTTGGTGATGCATTACGAAGTATTCCATATCACACTTAGGAATGCGTTCACGCTCAACCTTAAGATCCATACCACGAATAAACACAAGGTTATCTGGAGGTGTCAAAAGGATGTGTGAAACAGGTGTGCCAGCAGACCCATAAGGCATGTTTTCTGGCCACAGTGGAACTTCTAGGAAGTTGACTCCCCAAGGGCCGGGACTCTCGCCACTAGCCAATGCTCGGTCACCACCGTCGGTAATACGCAGGCTCCAGTAGTAGTCCCAATGGTCAACTACTTGAGGTGCTGCAATCCAGCGGAATCGATTCAATTCACGACGATATCGTGTAGGAATACGACCCTTTGCTTGGTAATAAAGATCCTTTGAAGGAGACGCTCCAGCAGCATCGATCACGTTACACTCAGGAACACAACCGCAAATCTCTTTCAGCCAACCGTTGTTGACTCCCAAAAGATTGTGGAGTGCTGATTGGTCATCACCATAAGTGATGGCGTCATCAGATGAGATAGCTGCAATTTCAGAGTCAGTACCAATACCTTTACGGAACATGCCCATAATGGTATCAACAACTCGTCCACGCTCAAGGTTACATCGCAAGAAATCAGATTCGATTTCGAAGTAACTTCGATACTTGACTAGCTCATAAAACAGAGAATTCTCTGTAGGAACGTGTGATGTAGGACAAGAAGTCGCACATGCACCTTCAGTAACAGGGCCTGCAAGATCCAACTTAGGAATCTTACCAGAACACGCATTAACACGCAATACTCGCACTTTAGAAAGCAAGACTGATTCATTAACAGTTTCGTCAATGAAGCGGTTAGCTGTATCTACAGGAAGCAAGGAGTTAGGCAATGTGCCCGGGGAAATTGCACCTTCGGTATAACAATTTTTAGCTGCCATAACCTCGGCCAATTGATTAGCAAATTCAGACATGATCTACCTCGTATTAGCCAAACAATGCTAAGTCAAAAGCACTATTGTACTTAGAATCGGCATCATCTGTATTGACAGATTTAGAAATTTCTTCTTTCTTGGTAGGAACGCCCTTAGCCAAGCCTTGGATAGATTTTACAACCTTTTCCATTTGTTCGTTGATGCCTTGAACTGATTTGGCAACTTCAAGAACTGCACTTTGCGTTTCTTCAAGAGTTTGCTCAGTAGCTTCAACTTTCGTATTGGTTTCTGTTGCTTTAGCGGCTGCTTCAGCATCAGCAGTTTCTTTGGCCTTCGCTTCTGCTTCTTGTCGATCTTTAGCTTCGACTTCAGCAGCTTCTTTGGCGTCTTTCAATTCTTTCAATTCTGCTTCAAGAACATCGATCTTACTAGAGGCTGACTCCAATTTTTCGATGGTTGATTTAACGACCTCAAGCTTTGCACCAATTTCTGCTTCGAGATCCAGTACTTTCGTACCAGAAATACAAGTAACTTCTACGTCTTTGTCGCCAATTTGCACTGACTTGGTAGAAGTATTGTACGAAACGAACAATTGCTCCAATGCTTTGTCGTCGAAAGAGAACAATTTCATTGTTTTCCCCTGTGACAATTTCTGGGAGATTTCCACCGACTTTACAACTGGTACGGATCGGATCTCGCCTACTAACTCTACTTCTTCCAAATCTTTCATAGGAGCCATAATCAAACTTACGTCTCCCATTTTTACTCTCACACTTTTTTCAACACAACATTCAGAAGAGTTGCCTACTACGGCAAAGTATGCTGTATCTGTCTCATTAATATTTGCATCCTCTAAATCATGCTGTCCTAGATAGGACTTTACTGATTCAAGGTTATTTGTTTCTTTATCAAATTGAATTTGATAGATGTATTGTTCGGTTGATGCGTGTCCCACAGATTTACCAACAACATAATTGGATTGATTCTGTACGGGGCCATTGACTATAGATACTTCGAGCAAATCAACGGAGTGGAGACGGTCTACTAACTTACCGTTACGCACAACTTTAGATTTACGAGTAAAGCCTTTCCAAGAAAACCCACCATAATCACCAGCTTGAACTCTAGTAGCTACTTCGGGTTGAGTAACTCTAGCACGTACAAATAAACCTTTAGTGCCCACTGATACTTCTGGTAGATTCTTTTTGGGGATGAAATTAATTACCTGTTTGCTTGAGATATCAGAAACTAGGTAATTATCACCTTCTTCACCAGAAATATAAGCTCGGTTCATTTGAACGACGCTGCCAGCAGCAACTTTGTTGCCCTGTGCATCATTCCAGAACTTATGATTAGCCAACAGAGTTGGAGAATTCATGAAAGTTTCAACATTAAATGCCTCAGGAGAGACTATTTCGTCAAATCTATCAATGTCTTCTACAGAAGCAAATCCCTTAATATGGGTACCTTCTTCTGTCTCATCTAAGAATGCTGGATTAATTTGAGATGTTAGTTGTAGCATATTTTAGTATTAAATACTGAATGGTATTTGGGTTACGTATACATTATACACAAGTTGTAAAGTATAGTCAACCCTATCAATTAAGTGTCCTGTCCAGAATCAGAATTTTCTTGAGATTTTCCTTTTTTCCCATCAGATATCTCTGCTGAAACTGCTGGAACAACTTTTCCTAAGTCACCTGCAAGGTCTGCAAAGGCATCTACGAAGATGATTTCACCTGCCCGGGTTTTGATAAACAGTCTGTCTCCACCAGTCATAGGCTCTTTGCCTTGTTCCTTACGCATTTCGTTAATAGTTGTAGCACCACGATCTGAATACTGAGTAGCAATACGCATACGGGCTTCTTCGTCTCGGATATCTAGAGGGTTGAATTCTAGTTTTACTAAACATAGTCCTAAGCCGTATCGGATAATGTGATTAACTACTCTAGCCCAAATCTTCTGTCTTGGTACGATGATACGATCTTTGTAAATTTCTGCTTGTGACAAACCCTTACCAGAACCTAGTTCAGAAGCTTCTGTGATTCCAATGATAGCAGCACTTACACCGTGGGCTACCATAATTGATTGATCGTTAGATGCTTCAGTTTTCAAGAAGTCCCCTTCTTTCTGGCCAGCATCCAATCTCTCAAACCTTAGTTTTACCTCCCCACGAACAGAAGGTACATTAACAATTAGAGTAGCGTAATGATTTTGCTTTACTTCTGAATTAAAGTATTCTGCAATTGATTTCATTACGGGTTGAGATAGTTTTCCCCCCTCTACAATAATAGCATAGCGGGGTACAGCACTATGAGAAAAGAAGTTTAGGAAGTACTTGCGAATCTGCATGTTCCCTAAGACAGCCCCTAGTGCTGGAACTACGTCTGAATAACCGTAGTATTTAGTATTGGAGTGGCGATTTCTGATCCAGATAATCTCTGTCGCTGCTTTTGCAAAGTCCTCAGTGTCTTCACCCGTATCACAATCTTTCAAATTCCAACTTAACTTATCATTAGAAGCTTCTAGTGTGCCGTGTTTTTTGGGGTCATATGGTATTTTTTCATTAATGCCTGTAATTGGGTCCTCTTCTGACACAACAACTTTATGACCAAAAGGTTGGTAGTAACGATAATCCTCTGCACCATTTGTTCGGTCTTCAACAAAACCTCTCCAACCTTTCAAAGCTTCTATAGTTGATGCTGGCACATGGTTAATTCTTGCAACTTTCATATCCCTAGATCGAATTACCTCAATAGCCCCCCAACCAATGGCCTCATAATCCATAGCGGCTAATTCCAAGGTTCCCTCGAAACCGTCTATATCATTGCAATCCTCAAGGAATACTTGAAGAGCATCTTGGTCAACATCAAATTCTTTTTGGGTAATAGACCCTTTGGGGAAAAAACAATTTTCTGGGCTATCGATTGTGATATCAACTTTAATATCAGAATCAGAATCTTCCTCTACAATTGGTACAGTCGGCAAGATTTGGAATCCTCTACCAACAGAATCTGTAGTTTTGGTGATTATACACCGAGAATTAGTTTCTTGGCCTTCGAAGAACTCGGAAAGTAAGGTCGGTGAATAAGGAGGTGAGATAACTAAGTTTTTGATATCCCCATCAATATTGTAAGAAGACAACCCACCACAACCTCTGGTAAGTTCCTCTTCGGATACTTTGGAACCCGAAATACTTTTAGCTATTAGGACTTTATTGGGTAAAGAATCTGGATCGATGGAGCTAAAACTTGAATACAAATCTATGGAAGCTTTATGGTTGACTCCCCCAAGAACGTCAGAAGCATTTTTAATAACGCCGTCTGAAAGTATGAACGCTGAATCTACTTCGTCAGGTTCAATTGCTTCTTGTAAAGCATCGAACAAAGGTCCACTTGTTATTGTTTTTTCTACAGGGTTTTCCATTGTATAGTCTCAAATTTATGCTATGTAAATGTCGTCGGAACTGATCTCTATGAGATCGGAATCATAAATCATCCAAGCTAGGTAATCGTAAACGTCTGCTAACCTCTGGTGATCCTTACCGCCTGAAGTCCATGAGTATTTGGGATTGCCTGATTTGTCGTATGTAATTTCTCTTGTGGGTTGGCACATTTCTGCAACATATTCCCCACCAAGAATAGTTTTAAAGTTTCTAGGTAAAATATTCTTACCTGCTGTCAGTTGAGCGTAAGTTCTATCCATAACTTCCGTCTTATCTATGGATACAATGTTGTCTTTGAAATTTAGCTTTTCTATATTCTCTGAACCTGATCCCCTGAACTTACCTAACCAAACCTCTGTATTCTTAGCGTCTTCTTGCAACATCCTTGATAGATGAAGCTCTGGACCAATATCAATTACACACTTAACCACATTATATCTGTGCATAATCTCATGAAGTTCATCTTGCCTTTTAGCATCTAATTTACCAATGAAAACAGCCTTTCGTCTACCCCCACCCATAGGTGTTGATACTCTTACATCGTAGTTTGTGCCGTTTACATCAACTCCCATGACGCAAGGTCCGTCGTGACGGTCACCTTTAATAAACGCTCTATCCTCATGAATAAGCAGGTCGTAGTCTTTAATACATCGATCCATAACGGATGATGTTACTTTACTTCCTGTTGCAGCATAAGGTAACCCTAATCGTCTGTTGTAAAAGATTTTCATCAGGTGTGGGTTATTAATTGATCTGACAAATTCAGAATACAATTCAGCAACACCTGCTATTGGGCTACATAACGATGGTATATGGAACCCATCCATCTTACGGCCCTCTTCAGTCGCTATCCATCGACCCTTGTTGGAGAGCCTCTGTAAAACGCCTCCGCAATGATCACAAACAACGTGAATGTCTCTACCACAACCTCTTTCCCACTCGGTGTCTCGTAATCTGTAATCAACTACGTTTCCCGAATCATCCCTGATTTCTTTTACCACGGACTTGAACCAGTTTAGTGTTGCAAATGCACCACAAGCACCACAAGGTACGTTGTATTCGTTCTTAGAACTCTCTTGGTATAGATTGTTGATTTGTCCTTCTTTTACTGAGGGGTTTCCAATAAACCTTTTAAATTTGTAAATGGATGCGTCCATGCGACTCATTCCAAATTCAATGTTATTCCAATTACAATCATCAACCTCGTCAACATACATTGAGGCGGCTGGATACTCTCTAAAGTTAGCCTCAACTCCAGAATCCACGTATTTAATTCTGCCACGCCCAAACTGTTTCTGGTCCAAAGAGTCAAATGAAGATTCTTTCATCAACTTTCTGTAATGGGGTACTGAATCTATCGCCCTGTTAACACGACCTTGAACATATTGCTTCTTTGCGTCGAAAGATCTCAACACGTAAAAAACTGAATGCCCATTATAAGCCATTGCCAAGTGGTCAATAATTAACCACTCTGACTTAAAAATTTGAGTACCTCCCATAACCACAATATCGGGGGCTATACTGTTGTATAGCCCTTTTATGAAATTAGCGTTCGAGAAGTCCATAGGTTGGTCATCAGTATTTCTATGGTACTTAGTGGCGAATAACAATCGGGTTTCTTTCAAATCCAGTAAGGCATTCGCCCTTTTCAAATCTACTAAATCATAATCTTTAATCATCTATATTACAAATTCCTATTGTTCTTTAACTTGTCAAGAACGGTTTCAGTCAAAGCTGAATGATTTAAGTTTTCGGCTTTTTCATCAACTATGACTTTATTATCTTTAACAGTTGTGTAAATTTTCTCTGCAATCTTAGGAATAATTCCAGACTGTTGGTACAAGTCAATCCTCATTTTACGGCAGTCTAAAGCTAATTTAATAAACCTAGCTTTAGAGTCCAAAGCTTTCTGTGAGGGGGCTGTAACTCTTGGCTTGCCGCTGGAATCAACAGATACTTGATCTGCCCCAAGATGGGAAGCCTCATACATGCAAAGCTGTTCAAGATTTTCTAGATCATCTAATTGATCTACAATAATCTCTAAACCAGTCTTTTGCTCAAGTTGGAACAGGACATGTTCTTTGTCCTTTTTCATCCACTCATATACAGTGGATACAGATATGTTAAAGATTGCTGCAATATCCTTAACAATTATTCCTTGTCTATACCATTTTGCGGCAATACGAAATTGCTCTGCTGGTGATAGTTTGGATGGATCAATACTTGATATCTCTTGCATTTCTGCTAGAGCTTGATCCTTGAGTATTTCTTTTAAATTCATTTGAATGCCATAACGGGTAAACTAAAGTGTCTACCCTAATTATAGCATTTGAAATAAGAAAAGTCTATACTTGTATTATTTTTCTCTCATTTTACTTATTTCGGGGCCTAATTCTTCTCTTAGTATAGTGATCTCAGACCCTGCTTGAATCCCAATAGCAAATGAATTTGGTCTTTTGCTATCTTGACCGAGCATTATTACCTTGATTTCGGTACCTTTTTCAAAGTCCTCTTTAGTGCCTATTAGGATTGCTTCGTGTGACTTCCTATTCAATATTAACATTTATCTTCCTCTATACTGGATTTGAAAATAGGGAACAGTTCCAGTAATTTATCCTTCCCTAACTTACTTGAGTCTAACTCAGATTTGAAATCTTCTAAATCATCAAGGTACTTCCAACGTCGTTTATGGTATTTAGACCAATCTTCGGTTATACCTTCCATCTGGTTTTCCAGTTCCCTAATCTTGTCTGATAAAGCTTTTAACCTAATAAACTTAGACATTTCATTAGGGAGTTTTAATTTACCAATATAATCAAGGTGTTTGTCTAAATCAGCATGTCTAACAACGTATTTTATAAAATCAGACTCTTCGTGACCCTCATTTTTTGCTACAGTAAAAAGAAAACTTAGTTCCTTATTTAGCCTCATTTTAAATTCCTTGTACTAACTTATGGTCAATTTTAACAACTCTCAGCTTCATGTTCCATTCATACCAACTGGCATTGTCTGGAATATTACTGTATCTACCCTTAACGTATTCTGAAAATTCTGGATTATTAGTGTCCCAAAATAAAACGTGCAAGGAGTCTTCATCCAATTGGCAAGATGACCTAAAAATATTTACAGGTGTTCCTTCCCATTCAACTGGGTCTTTCGAAGGATATCCCTCAACATCTTCTTTCATAGGTATAACTAACTTGTAAGAGTGACCTTCTAACTCCAACCGTACAATACTTAAACCTTGCAAGTACTCTCTTAATTCATCTGGAGCAGGTCCGTAAGGCCCTTTAAAGTAAGGCCACTCGGGTAATTCAAAAGTTTGTCTAAGGTCTGTTTGCAATGGGTTTATGTGCCAAATTCTACAATGCATTACCATACTCCTGTAAGTTCTTCAAAATTTCTACCACGTCTTTAGCGTCTTGTAAAGCCCTGTGGCCTTCTGTTTCTATTCCAAAATAGTCTTTTACTTGTTTCAATCCGTAGGTTCCCATATTTAAACCCCACTCAAATGAAAACCCTGCTGTGAATGACATTGCGTCAAACATTGGTTGTCTCCATTTGGGTCGTGAACTACTAGAGTCTGATAGTATTTCATGATCTTTCCATGTCCAAGACATTAAATGTTTATTTTCCACGAAGGAATTAAAAAATGGCCAAACCTTATCCCAAGGGTCGGCACTCTCAATCTCTTGGTAATTCATACCTGTAAGGTCTTTTATGAAAGGGCTTACTGCCCTCATATCTTTTGGTTTACACACTGAGTAGAATGTATCCTCAATATTACAAGACTCTCCAACCATACAAGCCCCTACCTCAATGATCTCCGGTTTTATGTTGAACTCTTTACAAATCTTAGGGTCTGTAAATTCTAAATCATAAACTACAAAGTTCTTAGGTAGGCTTCGAATATACTTTGGCATCTACTATTCCTTTCGTCATTTTCTCAATATTACCTTTTACGCTTGCTCGAACTTCGTTTAGATGAAATATTTGTTTTGCAACATCATAAAATTGTTGCACAGAAATCTTTGATCTAACTGTATCTTCTAACTCCCACAGTTGGGAGTTTATAGTGATTAGATGTTCGAAGGCTGTTGCTACTCCGGTATTAAATACCTTTGCCGTTACATCCTCATAGTTCTGGATCAACTCGTCGAAATCCTTTGTGTTTCTTTTTTCTTTCTTCAATCTCATTATTGAAAGTCGATCTAAGATTTCAGACACAGGTGTTTTTACTTCAAGCATTTTCAATCTCCCTTATTGTTCTTAGTACGTCATGAGGGCCACCAATAAAAGGGTAAGCTTCCCCTGATATAAGCAATAGTTTGTTGTCGGGGTCTATCTCATAATTTACCGATTCATCTGACACATTAAAATCTACAGTAAGATTATCTTTGAAAAATTTAGTGGCTCTTGAATCTCCAACAACACTAATTATGGGTTTGTTAAAATCATAATTTGGGGATTTCAATTCAAAATCCGGTTCTAACCCTAGAAATATTTGAGGTGTTAGAGCATCAATACACTTATAAGAATTGCCGCCTTCAGCTTCTCTTAATTCCATTGTAGGTGGACCTACCTTATCATAAACGTCCACTCCATGCAATGATTTGTAATGTCTGATGACGTTATGGGGCCAAGTGTTAAAAAATACTACTGAACCCTCAACACCAGCTAAACCTGCCACATGAGCAAATCCTGAATCATTACCTACAAATCGAGAACAATTCGTTAAAAACTTACTCTGGTAGCCTAGATCCTCAGATATGTCAGATAGCTTAATTGATTTACTACCAGTCCATCCAAACTCATGTCTTGTTCCTAACCAAACAATATCAAAGTCTTGGTCTAAGTAATACTGTCCTACCTTAGACCATGAGTCGTTTGACCATCTTCGATTTGGATTAGATGACCCTGCATGAATTGCTATCGTATTGCTTTTAAGTTTTCCTTCTTCAACAGGTATCTCCTTAATGTCTGTTTGTCTTCCCAATCTCTCCCAAGCACATGAGTAGTAATCCTTGTCAACTAAGTTTAATTGGTTTGCAAAACAAAAATTGAAATCAATGACATAATTAAACTTTGCTAGGTTTGCTAGATTATTGAGATCATAAACACTCATTACCTTAACACCTAACATACTTACTGTACTCATTTGATGTGACCTACAAGCTATTGTTACATCACCTCCAATATTTGAGCAAGCAGCTACTATTAGAGCATCTCCAAGTCCACCAGACATTTTCAAACAGATTTTATCATCTGGTTTAATATCCTTAGGTAGAAACTTTTCAGGTATATTATTTATTTTTTGAAACATCACTCTTTGCCATTTCAAAAATAGTGTTTAATGCTTTTTCATCCATCAGCATATCCACAGTATTTTTTTTAAGACTATCGACTTGTTTTGAATACTCTCTTGCAAACATAATTATAATCAAGCCTACTAAAAATAAACCCAACCCTAAGTGTATCCAAAAAGCCCCCGATAACATTAAAATAAATCCTACTATAGTTAGAATTAATTCTATTATCCTCATTACTTGGTTCCTTAATTAGTTAGTTTAGGTTTTTTAGCGTCCTTAACATGTGTTTTGGATCTTGACCAAGCACCACAAGTCTGACATTGGAATCTTTGATAAACTTCTGTTTTCGTTTTCTGATAACCACGTTTTTGTAGTTCGGTAGAAGCACAGTTTGGGCACACAATATCGTCGTAGAAAAAACCCATATTAGGATGATTTGTCATCCAAGGTTTAAATACCTCATATAAATCTTCCAGAAGATCAATATCTTGTATGTTGTATTCTTTCATAGTCTTCCAAGAAGCCCTATCTCCTGTCATACAACCTCGCCATAAAGCAAAGCCGCTATGAGATACTTTTGCACCTAGGTTTAAGTACTTACCAAGATCATTTAGGCTATTGGAATCAAACCTGAAATATCTCTTCGCTACTTTCTTGGTGTCGATTGTTTTGTAATGTGATGGCGGCGACATGCCGTGGAACAGAAATCTAGCATTTGACTTTTTGATATCAAACTGATCCCCATTATGGGCTATGATAACATCAGCTTCTTCAAATAACTCATGAAGTTTTTGTGCAACACCTAAATCGTCTTCCATATCCTTTTCATAACCTTCAAAATCGGGTAGCCCAATAAAATGGGTTTTACTCTCCCCGTACCACTTCCACGCAAAGCACAACAAATACCAATGTTTCTCAAAGTCAATAACGTTTTGTTGCCACTTACCCCAAACCCAACCTAAGTTTGGTGCGGTCTCAATGTCTACAATTAGAATTCTAGGTTCTGAATTTGTCATCTGCTTCCTCTATTAAAAGTTTAACTGCTTCGTCTCTGAGTTTACCTCTGAGAGTATTATTTCCTTCTGCTTCGTTGACACCACTGGGTAGCCTGTAGCACCACCCTAACTGACAAACTGAACCGTAATGTTCTGATGCATCACTTAATGCCTTCCGCCTTTCTTGGGGAAACCAACGATCCCATATGCCCGGCATACCTAACTTGAATAACAGATTGACTTTAGAAGCCATACCGTAAGGATATCTTTCATCATACTTTTTATCGTAATCTCTGAAAAATCCTATTTGGGGTTCTGTTGCTGAAGTTACAATTTTATTGGCATATTGATAATTCTCAAACCAACTTGGTATTTTACCCTCATCTATCTCAGATAAATCTGTCCCTCTAGCCATCATAATTATGACGTAACCGCCCGATGGTATGATAGGAATTGTTAATTGATACCAAGCATCTTCCCTAAAAAAGCAATTGCCGTCAAGGGGTAAAACCATATCAGCGTCGTAACTCATACCAAAATCTAATGCCTCGTTTCTAGCACCATTACAATTGGTAAGGTAATTTCTACGCTCAAAATCTGTTCCACACTCTAAATAAGACTTTTTTACAACGGGAATATCTAAATAATCTAAATCTGCTTCGTCTAGTATACTTTTGATCTCATCGTGATTGTCGTCATTTAAAATTCTGTTAATTACATAAAGTTTCTTGCAGTTTTCGAATGGACACTCATTGTCAATAATGTACTGTAAGTTTTTTACGTTTTGTTTTGAAGAATGCCTCGGAGGTAAATTGTTACCAATTATTCTAATAAGAACTGCATTAATCATTATAGTGCCTGCTCATAATGAAGGACTCTTTACGTAAGATTTCTTGTTTGAAAGGTGCAATATCTAAATCTGTCCAATGAGATACATTAATTTTCTCTTTAGGAAAGGTGTATTCTGGTAAATCAAGATATTCTTCCAATTTCTTACCAAGATTGTCTTCAATATTAAATACTCTAATAAATTCGTTTTCTTCAATATTTATAAAGTTAGGGCTTAGTGAAAAGTAATATATGTATGAGAATGTGCCCCATCCTATGCTTTCATTATCTTGGTTATGTCTTGAAAACCCTTCGTAATCTATTTCAAAAAACTTAGTGAATATCCTTTCTCGACCCGGGTTAGCTCTTATGAGTAGAAGATTCTCTACAAATGTCCCAAAATCTTCGTCACCAAAAATACGCCATATATGTGATGATTTGTTATTTTTACAAAAAGAAAACATTGAGTGATAATACGTCATGGGATTTCTAACAGTCCCGAATACTTTAAAGTTTTTTACATTTTGTGTAAAAGCAAAGTATGTTACAGGGTTGTGTTTCTTTCTTGTTCTTTTTGTTTCCGGTAATTCCTTTAATCCGGTTTCTACGTATGTGGAAGCACATTTAGGATTTTGGATATAGCAAATTTTGTATTTGTGATTTACAACCATACTAAAAACCGATTGGCTCCATTTCCCCGATTATGTCCCTGTAATACATTCTGCTGCTTTCCCCTGTTCTCTCATTTACCCAAACCTTCTTAGTGTAGTTACGTGAGGCTAATTCATTATAGCCGAATTTAAAGGCTTCATGCTCATCTAAAAGGATTATTATAGGAATTTCTTTAATAAAAAGTTCATTTGCGAAAGGAACTCTATGAGAAGGGAGGCCCCCTATGATGGCAATGTCGTACATATCAGCCCTATAATTCATTTGATCAATTGCACTAGATACCTCTTTATAGTGAAATGCTTGCCATTGATCGTTAGTTTCGTATATCCTATCCATAGCAAAAACCTTAGTATCGAACACATGGACTATTTCAGTCCTTTCTGTCATAAAATCAATCAAAGATTTGTCTGCACCTAGAATTACAGCAGATACTATCCCTAAGGTTAGCTTCTGATATAGATTTGTCATAACAGGTAACATGTTTTCAATCATTATTGTTGCCAAATAACTTCTTTATCTGCCCACTTAGCAACAGCATATTCAGCTTGTGCCCCTAAGGATTTGTCCCAACCTGCCAACATATAGATATGAGAGCATTCTAATACTGCGTCTAAATCTTCCTTTATAATATCCATTAAGATTCCTATTGGAAAATTAGCCCAGTCGTAGTCTTCCGGTAAAGCATATGCGTCAAAACCTTTTTCCAAATCTAATCTGGCAGGGTTTACACAAGCAAATCCAATGGAGTCCAAATAAATTTCTGCTGCAAAAAAAGCAGGCCAGTTATACCTAAAGATGCCTCTCATAGGACCAGCGATGTACGCACATGTATTACTCATAAAATTTCCAGTTGTTAATTCTGTTGATTACCTCTGTTTGCTCTCCACCGTCGCCTCTAGTGGCCCATAATGTATCTTTGATCTTAATGTCCTTTAACCACATTGATGGTCTTGACACGCACACCATGCCAACCTTCTGTTCTTGTGCTTGTACTGCTAGGTAACAGTCAGTCATGTTTTGTTTGTCAATTTCTAATAAGGCTGGCTCAAAGAATTTTGAATGGTATGCGAACGTTCCCGTACCAATCAGATGTACTGGAGTGTCAGAGGACTGAGATCGGAAGTGTATTACCTTACGGTCTTTAAAATAATTCTCAACAACTGGATTCAAAATTACCCCATGAACACCCACAATCTTTTGGTGGAAATCGATTTTTGATCTTAAATGTGACACGTAATTCTTTGGGTATATAATATCGTCATCACAAAGGAAATTATAACCCTTGTTAATGCCAAATAGTTTACCAACGTCTCCTAAATCACCAACAACATGTTCGTGTATTATTACCGAAGGGTGTTTAGGAATTGTGTTGCCGTCCCAATCATTACAATATACATTTATCTGGTTAAGCACCTCAGTTTGATTAAGTAAACTTTGTACTACCCTACCAACAATGTGTGACCTTGATTCGATACTAGCTAGTGATGCAATTTTCATTCTACCTTCATGACCCTCTCGATTAATCTACAAGTTTTTAAACCTCTTTCAAAATCAATTGGATTGGCTTCAGTCTTAATCAAATAAACGGCATTTTCGTTACTTGCTTTCTTAATCTTAAATTCACCTAAACGAGCTTCAAGACTTTTAATTTCAACATCAGAAAATTCCTTTGAAGACACAACTAGAAAAGTCGAATCAGTCATACAAAATGACAACATAAAAATAACAAATAGTTTAATCATTTTAATCTCCTAAAAAAGTGAATTGTGATTACCCACAGTGTGGTTGTTAATCAACTTTTGTTGAGCCTTTAATATTCTTTGGCGTGTATGGACAGTTTTTGCAAATCTGTCCACAACACTTCTTTTGTTTTATTAGTTGTTCCCTTGTCATTGGCTTATACGACGGCACAACCATGGCCTCCACAGGCTACTTCCCCACTTAAATTTGTCGAATCCTCATGTTCTATTACTTCGTCAAGATTAATATTCTTAAGTGATTTTAACATTGAATAATATTTTGACTTACTACAATCTTGGAATGGTGCTTGAACGTAAGTGCCCCCATCATGAGGCATTACAGCGATACCATTATAAATTTCACGGTTATCCCACATCCATTTACCAACAGGTTCCCACTCGGTATCCTTTATAGAAATTGTGCAAGATACATTGTGAGTGTTTGGTCCTTTTACGTGTCCCGGTTTGACCCACTCCAATGAGAACTTCTTAACACGTTCTAAGGTGTCAAGAGCCGACTCACTACGAAGGATAGCACCTGCTGGTGCTTTCTGAGGAATACCAATTACTGCTTCCTGATTTGGTTTAAACTTTTCATCTTCAATTAAATCAGGAAAGTTGTTTACTAGGTAAGGGTAAATAGACTCTGTTTTGTTAACCCGTAATGATCTAATGTAATAATCATTATGCCAAGCGTGAACACCTGAAGAACAACCTAACTTCAAAGAAGTAGTCCCTGCGGGCTTAATACAAGTTGCTCTTGCCGCAGAATTGATCCCAATTAATTTAGAAACTCTAATATTTTCTTTTATGACAATATCAGTTGCTTCTTGAAGATTTAATTTGCTTACACCACCACTACAAATTCCTGTCATGGATACGCCTAGCAAAGCATCCTTTTCACAAGTCTCTTGCCAAACATCACGAAGGTAATGAAAGTCAGTGTAAGAAGCTTGTAGTGTGCCTATTACAGATGCCGCTTTAGCTCTGCTGTTCAAATCCTCTTGGGTTTTGATAGTACTGGCATTAATCTCCGACAAATTACACTGCTTTGTTAGAACATTACCGAACACGCACTGATTTAACTCAAGCTCAGTTAAACAAAAAGATTTATGGGCATTATCCAATGTGCATACACGCTTAATAATTTGATACTTGCCTTTATATTTGCAATCCTCGGAGTTGTTACAAACTAATCTCTGGCAAGGTATTTCGATTGTCTGGGTAATTTGTAAATACCATACGTCTTTAGTTCTTACGCCTTTGTTGGTGACCTCACCCTCTTTAGCCATCAAGTTAACTGAGGAATTTATACCTATCTTAGACAAAAGGAGTTGGCCATCCCTAATTTTATCTTCCCTACCATAAATCCTAATACCTTTACTGCTTGAAGACCCATCTGCATCTGCCCACCCCGCAACAAACTGCAAAATAGAAGGTTTATCCCACTTAAATACAGTGGGGTGTAATCCACTGTCGTACTTTAGGGAATGACAAAAGCCTGCATTTAGTTTAAATCTCACTGTCGTAAATTCGGTGCCTTCTACATTATTGTAGTTCCCTATGTGTTTTGAGGTAACGAATTTAAGTGCTTTCTTCTCCCCAAATAACTGGGCTTCAACATACCCTTTGTGTACGCAACCGTCCCCTAAGATAAATCCGTGATCATAGGCAGTGTCGCAAGGACTACCTTCATCGTAATGGATATTTGATCTAGGTATTTGTAGTCCATATTTGGATTCTTGTAGCCTATCAATCAAGTCGATAGTATCTACTTCCTCAAAGTCCTTCTGGAACCTATTCTTTATCAAAAACTTATGATTGTCTGTTGCATCCAAATAGCTTCCATCAGAGAACCAAACTCTATGCAGGCGATCTGCATTCCCTGTTTGGTATGGTGTGACACTAGACCAATTGGAACCATTCCAAATTTTGACTTTCTTCCCTACCAAATTCTCTATGGTGTTTATTCCACACTCCGTGATGAGTTTTGTATCACCAGATACGCACATTTGGAATGGTCTAAGAGCAATTTCGCAACAGGGATTTGTCCCAAAATTTACGTCATTTGTGAAATAAATTCCGGGTTCTCCTGAACCTGATCCTTTAACAATATCCCAAAATTTGGTGAAATCTTCCTTTTTAGCCCTTGACCTTAGGAATACTGCTGAATTATTGCATCTTCCCCTCCAAGGAGCCGTCTCCCACCATCGTCCACTCTTGCAAAACAACATTTCTTGGTCATCTTTGGAGAATAGGGATATTAGGGCTGCTCTTCGGATACCACCTGCTAAAACAGCGTCTGCAATAATACAAATGATATCATGGCACTCTAAAGAGGTTAAACGTGAACCTACGCCCCTTAATTGAAGGGCATTTTCAAAGATCGAAGTTATTTGGGCTAAACAAACACGTAAAGGCTCTGGACCGGGTGCTTTTCCGCCACTGGTAATGAGAAGTGCCCCTTTTTTACGAATGTCACGGAAATCAAAGTCTATCTCTCGTTTGCATTGAAAATAGGACTGAACCAGTATTTTGATGGAGTCTGCCCAACCTTCTATTGAGTCTCCAATAAGATAACGCTTTTTTCTTTCACGTCCTTGAGGCTTCATGTTGCCTCTGATTTTAGGCAAGGATTTGACGTGTGCCTTCTGAACTGAGAATCCGACTCCAGTTCCACCTAATAGTAAAAACATGGCCTCAGAGAACGCCTCAGGAGCGTCTATGGGCATGTAGGCACAGTTGCCAGTGACAAGTCCCGACTCTAAAACAAAACTATGATCATCCTCTACTTCCAAACACCAAACTAATTCAGAGGAAACATCTTCTTCTATCTTTTTACAATGCCAAAAAGACAAGGGGCTTTTACCGTAGCTCGAATAACCTCGGAATCTTATAGTTTTTGGCCGAACTCCGTAATTAGTTTCTTGACCTGTGTAATCATCCTCTCCTGTTACAAAGAAACCACAAATAGCTAAAAGATCTCGTATTTCGTCATGGTCTTTTGAAGTTTGAACTGATTTATACATAGAGGCAGATTCTTTACACGAATTTTTAGCCCCATCAGCCTGCATATATCCATGCATGAAGGCTTTAATAACTTCGACTGAATCTTTAGTTGGGTCAGGTAGCTTCTTAAGGTACTTTCCAGTATAAACCATACAATCATCGCCAGCAAAAGAGAATGGATTGCTGATTTTGAATCCCAACTCAAGAAATCTGTCTTTGAATCGGGAATCATTACCACATAATCTAATCCCTGATCCCTTGTATTCTCCGTTCCTACCTTTAAATTTCGTTCCATCACCATACACAAATCCATATGCCCAAGCTAACTTCTCCGGTAGATCAGCGGACTCATAATCGAAATCATTAAAAAATGATACGGGGGCTAATCCATCACCAACCTTTAGTGAATTTGTTTCAGATCCGTCCTTAAGAAGCCACCTATGATCACTAGTGCATCGTACGACAGCCTCTGACCTTCCTTTTTTAAAAGTGACTTTGTTCAAAGATTGTGTACCATAACTTCTTACTACAGCGTCTTTGTACCTACCTTTGTGTGTTAATACCGAGACAACATCCCCCGCCTTGAAGTCAGAAAATGACCTCAAACCTTCAGAAGTTATAAACTTAGTTTCTCTCGACAGGCAGTTGTACCCTCTAGTGGGGTTCACTTCTACAGGCTTACCAGCAAATTGGCACATACGCATAGAAGGTAGAACTTCATTAGCATAAACAGGTATAAAAGCTTCTTTAATCTCTGTAGCTAGATCAGGAAACTTATTAGTGTGCATAATTACATTGCGGGTAACAATGTCATTCCAATTCTCACGTCGTTTCTTGTTTGGTAGGTATCTTGCGTACTTCATCCAGACCGCTAGGTCACTCAAAATCTCTGAAGCCAATTCCATTTTCTTACTGCCTTATACAGGTTGAATGTCATAATAATTTTTAATCTTGATCTCAGAATAACAGATCATAGGCAAATCTTTCTCGACATTCAATGCCCCGAGAAGTGCCTCTGGATCGTCACACTCTAATTGGAATATGTACTGTTTTATTACAGCAACTTTCTTCCCCTCAAAATCAGTAATCATAACCCCTTGCTCAATCAGACCCGTATGTTCTTCTGAGGTAAAAGATGCGTAGATTGTGTCTACGTACTTACGGTATTCAATACCATTCTTACCTAGAAGAACTTCTAAAGTATCAATAGCCATATCATTGTATTGATGTGGCCTTAGGTACACTTTAATCATTAATTCAAGATACTTGATTGTTTGTAGATTACTTTCCATACCTTATTATAGCCTTCTCAATCAAAGTAACAGTCAACTAAATGACTTAATTCTATAAAATACTGTAAATACTCTTAAGATTAAATTTGCCTGTACCTTCCCTTAAACCCTAAAGAAATATACAGTTAAGAAGCTTACAAAATCTATTTTATCATAAGTATAAATACTAAAAAATAAATACAAAGAACTAAACTGTAAGTTTTTTATACTACAGAAATTAGGGACCCC
>Ga0307380_10004324_pt1 | contig 19255 bp, 13 predicted proteins | sample UN3MG_FD_202239 | JGI IMG/M metagenome (GOLD analysis project Ga0307380, IMG submission 202239) | Soil microbial communities from Risofladan, Vaasa, Finland - UN-3 | ecosystem: Environmental > Terrestrial > Soil > Coastal area > Acid sulfate soil | place: Finland: Risofladan, Vaasa | collected... | reverse complement strand
CGACGTGATGACGTACGGCGCCGCGGCGGCCGCCACGGCCCCTCGAAGGAACTCCCGGCGTGAAAGGCCCACGGCTCGCGGCATGAGGCGATCTTTCCTTCGCGGTACGGTTCCTCTGCCCGGCCTCCCGATAATAAACTGCGGCGGCCCGCAGGATACACGCTGGATCGAGGTGCTACTTGCCGAAGAGCCGGACGACAGCCGTTCGGAGGCGCGAAGAGACGAGCACGCCATGGAATCAGCCGATGCATCCCTCCGGACGGTTCACGGGGCCTTTATCTCGACAAACTCGGAACTGACAAGACATCCGCTCTCATTCTTGACGTTGAAGTAAAACACCGTTGCTCCTTCGGGAAGATGGCTGGTCACTTCGTCCTTGCCGATCTCGCATGCCGCGTTTTCCCAGTAGCGCTTCTGCCAAAGGCCGCTGCCCGTCGTGTAGCACAGCGCCGCCCTGTCGATTTTGCCCGTTGTCTTGCAGCGCACAAGGTCCGTCCCTGCCTCCAACTCCGGCCGCTCCGCGGTAGGCAGCGGTGTGCCCCCTTTGACGATACTGTCGGCAAAGGCGTAAATTGCCGGTCGTTTCCACCCCGGCCCATGTCCGTGCATCCAGCGAAAACGCACATGCAAGGTGCGCGGTCCCGGAGCCGCCAGGGCCGACCGCTGAAAAATGTCCATGGGAAACGTGCCGTCGTTGGACCCGTTAAGCCACAGCATCGGCATTTTCGCGTACGGCAAATGGGCCGACGGATCCCACTTCGTGCGGTAATCGCGGAACTGTTCGGCGGTCATGTTCTTGGGCGGGAACCATTGCGCGATGCCCTGGTTATCGCTCTCGTAGAGGAAGCCGCACCCGTAGACGGGAATAACAAAAGCGAATCGCGGGTCGACGCCAGCCACGGTGCAGACGATCGTTCCGCCCCAGGAAATGCCCGTCAGGCCGATCTTGTCGGGATGGATCTCCGGAAACGAGCGGAGCAGCGAATTGGCGCGGACGACGTCGGCCACCGCGTGATAGAACCACTGCTCGTTGTCGGGCAGATCCCGGTCGCCGAACCAGTCCACGCGTGCCGGCCCGGCGTTTTCATGCCCGCGCTGGTCCGGCAAATGGCCTTCCAAATCCATGGATATGGCTGCGTAACCATGTTGGTTCCAAATTTTCACCCAATCGGGATACGCTGTGCCCCCGCCGCCGTGCGCGCACACCACCGCAGGCCAACCCCCGGCCGGAGGCTGCCCTTCCGGGACCGCGTAGTAGGCAAATACCCGGGTCGGCTTGCCCTTGTATTCCACGCCCTCATAGAAAAACGCGCGCATCCCAGGCGCGGCACATTCCTGGGTAGGATGAACCTTCGGGACCTGCAAAAGCGCTGACGTATCCCACGCCATCACCCGCTTCACCGGTTCGGCCTCCGCCGACCACGCCGACACAGCAACGGAGGTCATGAGCAGGACCACCCCGATGAAAGCCACGTTTTTCATGTTGTTCCTTTCTCTGTTCCTGGTTACCGGTCGCCGGTCATTTCCCGGTACAGACCGCTTCGCGTCCACGGCAACTCGAACTTCCCACGTCACACGGCACGAGCGTGATTTTACATTAGCCCCGCAGAAAAGGCAATCGCTCCCGTCAGGAAGGTGCGCCAAGATTATCCGGCACTGGCCACGAAGCCTTCGTAGCCATTGTGGAAAGGTTAAACGGTGTGGCACCCTGGCACGGCCACGGCAGCGGATCGGGGCAGACAACGGATTCCGCGGCTGGTAGAATGCCCCGGGGGGTCCTTGGGGATGACGCGCGATGCGCATCCACGACGATCGCAACCGGATCGACCGGGAGGCGGGCGTTCAGGGCCCGCGATGGCACACGGTGCACGAAGGGTACTTCGCGCACGCGGCCATCGCCAGGCCGTTCGTCGAGGCGGTCCGGCGCGCGGCGCTCGCCTCGAAACCCGACGTCGTCGCCGACCTGGGCGGCGGGACCGGCTTCGTCCTTTGCCAGTTGCGGGCGGCCGGTCTCGGCGGCGACGTCCGCCTCGTCAACGTGGACCTCTCCGCCACACAGTTGGCCGAGTGTGACGATCGCCACATCGAATGCCTTCCGCTCTCCGCCGCCCGCGTCAGCCGGCGCGACCTGAACGTCGGGGGCGGCCGATTGATGATCATCCTGCGGTCGCTGCTCCACTATTTCGGCGGCGAGGGACTCCGGCCGTTGCTCGCGCACCTCGCGGCCCAATTGGCCCCCGGCGAAATGTTCGTCCACCAGACCGCTTCGTTCGCCGAACGCCGCGACGCCGACTGCCTGAACCTCCTCTATCGGAAAATGGGGACGGACAAGTGGTATCCGACGCTGGACGAACTGCGGAAGGAACTCGAAGCCGCCGGCCTGGCGGTCTGCGAAACAGAACCCGCCCCGCCGCTTGCCCTGACCTCTGCGGACCTGGCCGAGCGGTACCACCTGAGCGGCGACGACGTGCAGGCTTTCGCCGAGGAACTGTCCCAGAGGTTCGGCCCGGTCCCGGCCGTCTTCTCGCCGGCGGCCGACGGTTTCACCGCCTGGCTGCACTATCACATCCTGACATGCCGGCGAACTTCCTGAGAAGGGAACGGTCCGCAGGCGGCGGGCTTAGCGGTCCGATTTCTTCATCGCCAGGGCGCCCGTCGGACAGGCTGCGACGCACTCGGCGGCGACGCGCTGGAGGCCTTCGGCCAGCGAACGGCCGAACGGAACGTTCACGCGCACGTCGAATCCCCGCCCGATGAACGCGAGGCCCAGCGGCTCGCGGGCACGCTCCGCCACCCGCACGCACAGGCCGCACGCGATGCACTTGCCCGGCTCGTAAAGGACGTCCGGGTGCGTCGCACGCTGCTCGAACAGGCGGCGATCGCTCTTGTAGCGCCCCGCGCGGGCGCCGTAGGCTTTGGCATAGAGGCGGAGTTTGCACGTCTCGGGTTTTCGGCAATCGCAGTGCAGGCACCGAAGCGCCTCGGCCCGCGCTTCCTCGTCGCCGAAACCTGCGGCTTCGCCGTCCGCTGGATTCGTGCGCGCTTTTGCACTCGCCTCGGCCATGAATCGTTCCATTTCGCCGTCCAGGAGTTTTCCGATGTGCGTCGAGAAGACCGCCTCGGGTCCCGCGACGGGCATCCCCGACAGGAACTGATGGGCGCTCACCGCGGCCGCGCGGCCGTCGGCCACGGCCCGGACGGCCATACGGCCCTTGCGCACGGCATCGCCGGCCGCGAAGACGCCGGGCCGGGAGGTCTCGCGCGTCCTGCGGTCCACCGCGATGCCGTGCTCCGAGGCCCTGAGTCCCAGCGCCGCCGACGCGCCCTCATCGAGCGCACCGACCGCGACGATGACGGCATCGAAATCGCGCACGAGGTCATCGAGCGCCACGTCCCGCCCGACCCGCACGCCCGTCCGAAACGTCGCGCCAAGACGCTCAACGCTCGCCACTTCGGCGTCGAGAACGTCGCGCGGCAGGCGGTCCACAGGGACGCCGTACCGAAGCATCCCGCCGGCTTTTTCGCGGTCGTCAAACACCGTGCACGCGTGGCCGTATCGCAGCAGCGTATCCGCGGCCGAGAGTCCCGCCGGTCCCGCCCCGACGACGGCGACGCGTTTGCCCGTCTCGCCCCCGCGCGCGGGCACCGGCACGTCGCCCAGGCGGCGCGTGGCATCGGCCGCAAAGCGGTGGGACAGGCGAATGGCCACGGCCCCGTCCCGTTCGCCCCGCCGGCACCCTTTCTCGCACGGGGCTGGGCAGATCCGCCCCAGCGTCGCCGGCAGGACGAGCGCGTCCCGCGCGAGCGCGTAGGCCTCGCGGCCCCGCCCCGCGGCGATGTGCCGGAGCATCCGCGGAATATCGAGACTTGCCGGGCAGATGGCCTGGCACGGCGCCTCGCAGTCGCCGAGATGATCGCTCAAGAGGAGTTCGAGCGCGTCGCGCCGGGCCTCGCGGACCTCGTCGGTTTCGCTCTCGACGACCATGCCGTCCTCGGCCGGGGTGCCGCACGAAGGGACCAGGCGGTCGGGCTGGCGCACCTTGACGACGCACACCATGCACGAGGTCGCCGGAGGCAGGCCTTCGAGGTGGCAGAGGGTGGGAATCGCGATCCCGGCCCGCCGCGCGGCCTCGAGGATCGTGGCGCCCTCCGGCACCTCGACGTCCCGGTTGTCTATTCTCAATCGCGGCATGGCTAAGGCACTCTCACGCTTAATCCACGCGGACCGCGTCCGAAGGGCAGACGCTCCGGCACGTGCCGCAGCGAATGCACTTCTCCGTATCGATCTCGTGCTTCTCGTAAGGCTTCATCGGAATCGCGTCGGCCGGACAGTGCTGGGCGCATCGCGTGCACCCGATGCAATCGTCCGTGATGCGGTACGTAATGAGGTCCTTGCATACGCCGGCCGGGCATCGGCCCGCCAGGTGCGCCTCGTACTCCTCTCGGAAATAGCGCAGGGTCGAAAGCACCGGATTCGGGGCCGTCTTCCCGAGTCCGCAGAGGCTCCCCTGCTTCACCATTCGGCCCAGGTGTTCGAGCGCCTCCAGGTCGCCCGCCCGGCCCTCGCCGGCGACGATGCGCTCGAGAATATCCAGCATGCGCCGCGTGCCGACCCGGCAGTACGTGCACTTGCCGCACGACTGGTCCTGCGTGAACGAGAGGAAATATCTCGCGATGTCCACCATGCAGTCCGCCTCGTCCAGCACGACGAGGCCGCCCGATCCCATCATGGCGCCGACGCCGGTCAGGGCTTCGTAATCGACGGGCGTGTCGGCGAGCGACGCGGGCACGCACCCGCCCGACGGGCCGCCCACCTGAACGGCCTTGAACCGTTTGCCCTCGGCGATGCCGCCGCCGATCTCCTCGACGATCCGTCCGAGCGTGACGCCCATCGGCACCTCGATGAGGCCGCCGCGCACCACCTTGCCGGCCAGAGCAAAGACCTTCGTGCCTTTGCTGTGCTCCGTGCCGATGGCCGCGAACGCCCCCGCGCCGTTCCGCACAATCCACGGGACGAGCGCGAACGTCTCGGTGTTGTTGATGAGCGTGGGCTTGCCCCAGAGGCCGGCCGCGCTGGGATACGGGGGGCGGAGGCGCGGCGTGCCGCGGCGGCCTTCGATGGAAGCCATCATCGCCGTCTCTTCGCCGCAGACGAACGCCCCGGCCCCTTCCATGATCCGCAAGTCCAGCCGGAACTCCGTCCCCAGGACGCGCTCGCCCAGGATTCCGCGCTCCCGGCACCGTTCGAGCGCCTCGCGCACCCGCCGAACCGCCAGCGGATACTCGTGGCGAATGTAGAAGATGCCCTCGGCGGCGCCGACGGCGTGCGCCCCGACGATCATCCCTTCGATGATGCGGTACGGGTACGACTCCAGGAGCATGCGGTCCATGAAGGCCCCCGGGTCGCCCTCGTCGCCGTTGCAAACGAGGTACTTCGGCTCTCCCGGGGCCTCTCGGACGCGCCGCCACTTCTCACCCGTCGGGAACCCCGCGCCGCCGCGCCCGCGCAGGCCGCTCCGGCGAATCTCGTCAATGACCTCTTCCGCCGTCCGCTCCCGCAGGCACCGCTCGGCGGCCCGGAACCCGCCGGCGGCCAGGTACTCATCCAGGTCCAGCGGGTCAATCCGGCCGAACCCTTCGGTGGCCAGGTGCTGCTGCGGGCCGAGAAACGCCGCCACCGGCGGGTCGCGCACGTCCAGCGCGCGGCGCTCAACCGGTTCCCACGCCTCGTCCGTCAACAACACATCGAGCGCAGCCGAGAGAGCGCGCCGCACCCGGCGCGCCACGCGGGGCGAAGGAAAGTGCCGATGCATAATCGCCTCGGCGTCCTCCGGCCGGACCTCGCCGTAGAAGACCGGCCGGCGGCCGGGGACAACCACCTCCACCAGCGGCGTCAGGTACGCCATGCCGTGAGCCCCCACGGCCTTGACGCGCACGAGGGCGCCGCTGTCGGCGGCGGCCCGTCGCATCGCCTCGAACACCTTGCCGCTGCCGCGGGCGATGTCCATCGAGTCCACGCTGACGCGGACCTCGCCGCAGACGCGGTCGCGTGGCCCGCCGCCCGCCGCCTCGGCCGGTGCCGCGCCCCCCGCCTGTTGGAGGAAGTCCCGCAGCACCTTCGGCACCGCCTCCGGCGCCACGTGACCATAGATGGTCTCGTCGATCTGCACGACCGGCGCGAGCGTGCAGCACCCGAGGCACGCCACCTTCTGGACCGTGAAGATCCGCTCCGGGTCGGTGTCGTCGCCCTCGGCGATGCCGAGGTGCCGATAAAAGGCGTCGTGGACGACGCCGGCGCCTTTGACGTGGCAGGCCGTCCCGATGCAGACGCGGACGAGGTGGCGTCCCATCGGGCGTCGGCGGAACTGCGAATAGAACGTCGCCACGCCTTCGAGCCGTGCCGGCGTAATGTCGGTAATCGCGCACACCCGCTCGAGCGCTTCGGAGGGCAGGTAGCGGTACTCTTCCTGAATGGCCTGGAGGATGGGAATGACGGCCTGGGGTCCGCGGCCGATTTGCCGGACCGCCTCGTCCACGAATTGCAGGTCCGCGTCGCTCATTCTTTCGCGTTTCCGATGGCGAACAGGTGCTTCTCGCCGCGGACATAAATGCGGCCGTCGCGGAACGCCGGGCTCGCGTACACCTTCTCGCCCAACTCCGAGCGCCCGAGTTCTTTGAATTCCCCCGTCGCCGAAACGATGAACGTCACGCCCTTTTCGCTCGTCAGGTAAATCGAGTCGCCCACGAGGCTCGGCGACGACCAGAACGCCGCGTCCAGGTCGTGCTCGTACACGATCCGGCCGTCGCGCGCGTCGTAGCACGTCAACGTGCCGTACGTCAGCAGCGTCCAGACGAGTCCGTCGCCGGCGAGCGGGCTGCACGCCTCCGGCAGATTGTCGGGGGAGCGCCAGAGGATGTGGGTCTTCGTGACGTCGCCCTGGCCGTCGGGCCGGATGGCCACGAGGTCGGCCCCCGTGTTCACCGCATACACCACGCCGCCCGCGAACACCGGGCTCGGGGCCACGTCGCCCGTCAGGCACTTCGCGCGCCAGACCTCCACGCCCGTGAGGGGGTTATACGCGATGACCCACGGGTCGGCCGCCGTGACGACCTGCGCCTTTCCGCCCGCGTCAATCACGATCGGCGTTGTCCAGGATTCGTTGACCGGTCGGAACACCTTCCAGAGAATCCTGCCTGTCGCGGCATCGAGAGCAATCAGACAGCACTTGCGGTCTTCCAGACGGCCCTGGTCGTAGGGAACCAGCACCAGGTTCCGGTACAGGAGGAGCGAGGCCGCGTGGCCGTAGTTGTTCTTCGGAACACCCAGCGACCGCGCCCAGAGGGGTTTCCCATCGAAATCAAATGCCGCGACGTCGCCGTTCGCGAAGATGGCTGCGACGCGCCGGCCGTCCGCCGCCGCCGTCGGTGCCGCATAGCCCGTCGCCTTCTCCACTTCGGGCGGGGGCGCCGCCTTCCCTTCGGGCGTCTCGACCGGCCTCTGCCATCTCAGGCGTCCGGAGCGGGCGTCGAAGCAATAGACTTCGCGCTTCGTCTCGGTCGCGCCGGTCAGAAAAATCGCGTCGCCCCAGACGACGGGCGAATTGCGTCCCGGCAACGGCACCGGCGTCTTCCACAGGATGCCTTCGCCGCTCTTGCCGTCCCACTTCGTCGGAATGTTTGCATAGGCGCTCGTCGCGGCGCCCCCCGGGCCGCGGAACCGCGGCCACTGGCGCGCGATCTCCTCCGGCGAAGGATAAGTCGCCGCCGCCCCCGTCGGCTCTTCCGCCGGAGGCGCCGGCACGAAGTACACGATCGCCGCCACCGTCGCGCCCACGAGCGCCAACGCCACCGCGCCCACCGCCCAACGAGCCGCCGAGGCCGTTCGGGGGACCTCTTCCGGCGCCGCCCCGCCTTCCGGCCGGGGCGCCTCCTTGCGGCAATCGGCGGCATACTTGACGGCCGCCAGGAACACCACCACCCCGCCCAGAAGCAGCCAACCGCCCCACCGCGCGAACGCCTGCCGATAGTAGTACTCCCGACGAAGCGAGAGTTCGTACCCCCGGATCTCTTCGACAAGCGCCGCGTCGCTGAAACTCTCCTTGAGCGCCTCTTCGCGCATCCGGGCGAGCATCGAGGAATCGAACGGATCCCACCGCTGGCTCGCCACCCAGTGCGAGACGACTTCAACGCCGACCACCACCGAGAACACGCCCGCCGCAATCGCGGCGCCCAATGCAACTGCGTAGGCGACTCCGGCTCGCCGGCGGGAATCAAACGGGTTGCGTCTCTCTGTCGTCATCCGTCTTCCTGCGTGTTCTTCTTCGCCCGCCGGTCCTGCTCTTTGGGGCAGTACGCGAAGCATCGCCCGCAGGCGAAGCACGTCGCCCGGTCCGGCTCGTAGTCGGTCCGCGTTCGGCGGACGGAGAGATGGATGAGTTTGACGCCGACGACGAGGCCCACCCAGGCCCCAAGCGCTCCGCCGCCCCAGACAAAATCGCCGACGATGCCCGCGCCCTCGCGATACAATTCATCCACCGGCCGGCGCGTCGTATAGAACGCGTCGCTCGCGTCCGTCGTGCCCTCGACCCGGCCTTCCTGCTCGAGGCGCACCCGGTCGGCCAGGCGCACCGTGTCGTGCACCTGAGCCATCGCCGGACCCGCCCGCGTGCCGAGCCCGGCGCCCAGCCCCACGAGCACCGGCAGCGCGACGACCAGCGCCGCGAGGCGACCTTTGCCCGCCGTCCGCGGACCCGCCGGCGGAGGAGCAGGCTTGCGAATCGCCCCGAACGGACACGCGTCCTCGCACAGGCGGCACTCGACGCACTCGTCCGGCGTAATCGTGACATGCCAGCGCGACGCCCGCGAGAAGATCCGCAGCACCGCACCGTAAGGGCACAGGTACCGGCAATACGGCCGCCCGACGAAAAGGCCGATCACCAGGAAACTCGCCCCCAGAATGAGCATCGTCATGCTGCCTCGCACCGCGTCCATCAGGCTCTCCGAGTGGAAAACCGAAACGAGGCGGAAGATGGAGACGAACGGGTCATACCAGCAGATGACGAACGCGGACCCCGTGGCTGCAAACAGCACGGCCGCCCCGAGGTACACATAGGCCAGGAGACCCAGCGCGTGTTCGAGCCAGGCCGGCACCTTCACCGGCCGCACCAGCACGACGTCCTGAACGGCTCCGAGGGGACAGACCGCCCCGCAGAACGTCCGTCCGAAAAAGAGGGCGGCGACGAGCGGCAGGAGGAAGAACGCGAGCACGGCCAGGGGAATGGCGTAGGTGGAATCCCCGAGCGCGAGCACGACGTTCTGAATCCCGCCGATCGGGCACACGCACCCGCCGCGCCAGAAACCGAAGTACGCGAGCGCGCCGAGCATCACGAAGAAAATCCACGCCCGCGACCGAACCTTGAGCGCCAACCACGACGCCAGAGCCAGCGCGACGGCCAGCACCGCAACGTCCACGTAGTCGAACGCGTCGGCGCGCGGCTCGGGGTTCTCGACCGTCGGCCGCTCGTACCCGCTCTCGAATTGCGCCGGGGGCGGTTGCGCACCGCGCTCCGCCGCCGGCAGGGCGGCGGATACGGTGAGAAGGGCGAGGACGGCCAGCAGGACGCGGCGCTTCAACGCTTGGTATCCTTGCCTTTCAGGAGGTAGGGTTTGTCGGCGGGCACGCGCGTGTACGCGCCCGACGGGCACGCCGCCGCTATCGAGCACTCGTTGCAGTTCAGGCACCGGTCGTGCCGCACCTGCAGAAACAGCGACCCGTTGCCGTGCAGCGTGCACCCCTTGACGCACTTGCCGCAGCCGATGCACAGCGCCTCGTCAATCGTGTACTCGTAGAGCGGCCCCTCGATCCAGCGCCGCTTGATCGCTCCCGTGGGGCACAACTGGCTCTCCGCGCCCGCCACGTCGAGGGTGCGCGGCGGCTCGACGCCCGGCTGAAAGTAGCCGAAGCACAACTCGCAATATCCGCATAAGATGAAGGCGTGGACGCACTTGACGGCCGAGGGCTCCAGGACGCAGTACGTCGCGCAGTTGCCGCACTGGATGCACTTCGCGGGGTCAATCTGCCAGACCGTGTCTCCGCGCTGCGTGCGGCCGCCGAGCGCCGCGGCCGTCCCCACGACGGCCACGAGGCCCGTTCCCATGCCGATGCGCCGCAGGAGTTCGCGGCGCGACAGTCCTTTTTCCTCTTTCGCCATCGTCACGACCTGTCAAAGGCTTGGCGCGAGAGTTCCGCCTGCGGCAGCCGGCACCGGTCGAAGGCCGGGCACTTGCGGCAGGCTTGCGCGATCGTGCATTTCCCCTCGGCATCAAGCGGCCCTTCGCGCCGCGCCATGGTCGCCGCCATCAGGCCGAGCACCCCCAGCGCGGGATACCGCACGGCGTCCCGCAGAAAGGCGCGTCTGCCTTCGTCGCATCCGTCTTGCCTGGGCATCGCCTTACTCCTTTCGCTCCGGTTCGGAGATTCGCTCGTAAAAGCGCACCTCGCCGGCGGACGGGTCGAGCACGAGGACCCTCCCCCGCGAGTCCGCCGCCACGTCCAGGCTGCCCGCCTCCTCGTTGAAATCCGTCGGCGGGGCCACGACCGCGTCGAACACCCCTTCCGGGCTATATGTCTTAACCCGGAGCAAGCCCTTCTCGCTCGTCACAAATCCGCCGCCCGGCAACAGGGCGAAGTGGGCCGGGTTGCAGCACCCGAAGAAATCCTGCACCTTCGTGGACCCCGCGCCCCACCACCATTTCAACTCGCCGTCGCTTGTCCATCGCTCGAGGCGAAATCGCCCCGCGTTCGCCACCCAGATCGCCCCATCCGGCCCCGCCGCCAGGTCGAAATGCTCGTTGCTCCGAAGGAAGAACCCGTCGTCGCCGGTGCTTGCCCCCGGCGGGACGTTCCGCTTGCCGATCCGCCGAACCAGCGAGCCCGCCCGGTCATAGCAAAGCACGACGCGGTTGCCCGCGTCGGCGGCAAACACGCGGTCATCCTGCACGGCCACCGACCTGAGGAGCGTCCCGGCGCCCGGGCTCGGCCACGCCGCGGAACGTTTCCCCGCGGCATCATAAACCTCCACGTGGTCCGCCATTCCGACGAAGATCGTCCCGTCCGTCGCGACGGCCAAACATCCCGGCTCGCCGCCCGTCTCGAACTCCAGGGCAAGCCTGCCGTCCGGCTCGAACACGCGCACGCCCGCGTCGCCGACCACGTAAATCCGGTCCTGCGGCCCGACGGCCAAGCCGCGCGCGACCTTGAAAAGCGTCGGCACGCGGCCGGCCTGGCGATAGCGAATCAGGCTCGGGTCCACCTTTCGGATCTCGCTCTGATTGTAAAGGAGATCCCTCCCGACGCCGCGGTGCTCTTCGCCCGTGTGTTCGCTGTGAAGCACCGCCCAGACGGCGGCGCCGAGCGCCCCGGCGATGACCAGACCGATCAGAACATTGACAATCGGCACGCCTTTCCGCTCACTCATGCGAACCTCCTTCCGCCGCCGCGCCGGTTGAAGCGACGCTCGTCGCCCCGCCAGCGTCGGCTCGAAGGTCCAGGCAGACCATCCGCGTCAGGTCCCTGAGAATCAGCCGACCCCCCGCCAGCGCCAGCGGTCCCCACGCCTCGTAACCGTCCGCCAGGACCTTGGCCTGCGCGAGCGGTACGTACCCCTTCGGCGACGCTTCGGCCAGAACGAGCGTCCCCTTTTCCTCCAGGGCCAGGATGAGGCCGTCGGCCACCATGAACGGGCCGAGACCGAAACGGTTCTCCCGCCCGCTCGACCAGAGGAGCCGCCCCGACGGGTCCAGGCACGCCAACTGGTTCCCGAGCGCGCCGGCCTCCTTTGCCATCACGCCGTAAAAGTGGCCTCCGTAATACACGGGCGTGTGCTGTTCGGCGCTGAACTCCTTGGCCTCCAGTCGCAGCACCTCCTCGGCCGTGAATCGCCCGCCTGCCCTCTTCAGGCGAAGCATCACGCTGCCCGTCCCGTAACCGCCGGTGAGCAAAACGCGCCCGTCGCCGAGCGGCACCGGCGAGGGACAATTCGCAAAGTTGACTTTCCACTCGTGCTGCCAAAGGATGTCGCCCGCCTGGAACCCCTCGCCGTCTTCCGCCGCCACGCCCGCCACGCCCCCGCTCGCCGTGTACAGGTACATCCGCACGCCGTCCACCGCCGCCGGCACGACCGACGTGTGCGTCATCAGCCAGCCGTTCGGGTTCGGCGTCTTCCAGGCGACCGTGCCCGTGTCGCAATCGACCGCCATCAGGAGGACCGACGGCCCCGCCGGCGCGAGAATGGCCCGGCCACCGTCCACCAGAGGGCACTGTCCCGCATACCATCTGGGCTCCTGCGTGCCGAACTCGCGCACCAGGTCCAGCGCCCAACGGAACGCGCCCGTCCGGGCGTCCACGCACATCACGTGGCACTTCGGCCCGAGCGTCACAACGCAGCGGTCCGTCACGGCCGGGACCGTCCGCGAGATGCCGTGGTTCGGCTGAATCGGGACTTTGTACCATCGCCGCCAGATTTCGCGGCCGTCGGCCAGCGACAGGCACCGCAGGCAATCGCCTTTCGCCTTCTCGTCATAATCCAGAAGGTACACCCGGCCCTTGTGGACGGCGGCGCCGGCGTATCCTTCGCCCACGGCAATGGACCAGAGGACCGGCGGCCCGGCGGCCGGCCACTTCCGCGCCAGACGCACGCCCTCCGGGCTGATGCCGTCGCGGTTCGGACCGCGGAAGGCCGGCCAGTCGCCTGTCCAATCGGCCGGCTCGCCCGACGACGCCAGAAACTCGCCCGGAAACGACACCTCGAACGCCGCCGGACGCTCCCCGAACGTCGCCACGCGCTCCTCCAGGTCCGCCGGCGGGCCGACGCGCAGCCAGCGATCCACCAGCGCCGCGCCGGCCGCGGACAGAACGATCGCCACCCCCACGCTCACCCAAACACGCTTCATAACGTCCTTCCGCAGGAGAACTTGCGACGCCGCAACATTCTACGCCCCGCCCGGGTCTCCGTCACCCCCCTAAACCTACAGCGCCACTTAACGCGACGGATTCGCCCTTCGAGCCGCGATCGTAAGGTTGCTGTGAGAACGTGACCGCCGCCTGACGGCGGCGGCTCGGCAACCGCTTACTCGTTGCGAAGGGCCGCCAGCAGCGGACCGCCAAGCGCCCATCGGGCCGCCAGGTACGTCCACACCAGGCCGCTCGCCGCCACCCCCAACACCACGAGCGCCAGCGATCCGGTCGGCGCCGGGGCGCCCGGCGACGCGAGCGCCGGCGCGACCGCCACCAGCGCCGCCGCCACCCCGCACCCCAGGCCCAGGGCCAGCAGGCCCCAGTGTTCCCACACGATGAGCCACTCGAGCGCCCCGCGCGAGAACCCCACCGCCCGCAAGAGCGCCAGTTCCCCCCGCCGCTCCAGCACGTTCCGCATCACCACCATCCCCAGGCCGGCCGTCCCCAGGAGAAGGCCCAGGCCGCCCAGCGCCTGGAAGATCGCGAGGTACGTGTTCTGGACCGCCAGGAAGTCGGCCAGGCGTTCGGGCGCCGGCTGGACTGCGAGCCCCACCCCCGCCAGCGCACGCGCGAGCGCCCGCCCCGCCTCGCCCGACTTCCCCGCCGGCGCATCCACCAGGAACATCCGGTATCCGCTCTCCGACGGAAATTTCTCGATGAATGCTTCCTCGGAAATGAGGAGCCCGCCTTGCAGCATCGACCCGGCCAGCGATCCGACCAGTCGAATCGAAAACGTCCGGCCCCGCTCGTCGGTGTAAGGCAACACATCGCCCACCTTCTTGCCGAGCGACCACGTAATCGTAGCCGCGTCGCCGACGGCCGGAACCGCCTCGTCGCCCGCCCTGTCGTGAGAGATGCTCTCTACTACAGGGCCCGCGCGCCGCTCAAGCAGCCGCCACGGGTCCCCCGCGGGCGCCCCCTCGATCGTCTTCGCGAACGTGAACCGCGACGCCATCGCCGCCGGCCGAACGCCCACGAGCCTCGGCCGGGTCACGCGGTTCAGGTTCAGGCAACTCGCATCGTCCGCCTCGTGCACCCGCAGCGGGACGATCGCGACCCCTTCCATCGCCGCCGCGTCCAGACCGACCGCTTCCTGCGCTTTGGGGTCGGCGAGGTCGCGGGAGATCGGCAGCGAGGATTCGGCATAGAGCGCGAATCCGCCGGTCCCGGAGCGCCTGTCGGCGGCGTCGGCCAGGGGGTCGCGGCGATTCGCACCCACCGCAATCATCAGGAACGATCCGCACGCGACGAGCGCCACCGTCGCCAGGCTCCGCCCGCGCCGCCGCGCCGCGTTCCGCCAGCCCAGCCCGTTCAGCGTCAGCCGGGCCGCCACGCTCAATCGCTCAATCGCCGCCAGGAGCGACCGCACCAGACCCAGACCCGCCGCCAGAAGCACCGCCCCCGCCGCAAAAAAGAACGCCACCTGCCCCTCGCCGCGCGCCGCGACCACGATGCCGACCATCACGAGCGCCCCCGCCGCCGCGACGAGCGACACCCAGAGCCCCACCCGGCGACCCCCGCCGCGCGGCGCCGAAACCGCATGCGCGTCCTCCACGTCGCCCGCCAGGAGCGCCCGCGCGGGCCGGCGCGCCTGACGCCTCACTCCCAACCAAATCGACCCGAGCGCCACCAGCATGCCGGCCGCCACGCCCACGGCCAGCGTCCGCGGCTCCGCGTGATAGGTGAGCGACGGCGTCCCGCCGACCGCGCCGCTCCAGACCGTCGAAAGCGCCACGAGCACCGCCCGCGTGTACCACACGCCGAGGCCCAGGCCAACGACCGCGCCGACGGCCGCCAACACCGCCCCTTCCGCGAGCAGCAACCGCCGCACGCGCCGCGGCGGAAACCCGAGCGCCAGCAGCGTCCCCACTTCCTCGGACCGCTGCTCCACGCCCAGCGAAAACAGCAGGCCCATCAGAATCAGCGCCGCCACCAACAGAAACATGCTGAGGCTCAGGAAGAGTTGCCCGAAGTCCAGCGCCTGGTCGCTCGCCGCGAGCGCCTCGGCCCGCACCGGCCGGAAGAAAAGCCCCACCGCCGACGGCTCCAGGCGCTCCCGAATCCGGTCCGCGATCGCCTTTTCGCCCCTCGGCGAAGCGGCCCACCGGATCGCCGTCAGATCCCCGAACCGGTTCGCCCACATCCGCTGCCCCGCCGCGAGCGTCACGATCGCCTTCGGCGTCCCGCGGTGCTCGTCCCAGTAGGTCTCGTCCTTCGGGCGAATCTTCCTGGTGTCAATGAGATCCTGCTGTTCCCAGTCGCGGCAATTTTTCTTGCCCGCCAGGCCCGGAAACCTCGGCATCAGCGTGCGGTCGGCCTCCGGCGGTTCCGTGGGAAAAACGGCGCGGACGCGAAAGCGGTCCGGTCCGGCCGTCCGCACCGTCCGGCCCGGGCCGACGACATAATAGGTCATCTGGAGCGAGTCGCCCGGCTCCGCCTCCAGGTCCTCCGCCAGCCACGCGCTCAGGAGAATCTCGTCGTCCTTCATGTCCGGCGGGACGGGAGACGGCGGCCCGCCCGCCCCACCGGGGTCGAGCGGTCCCATCGCGGCGACAAACGAGTACGGCACCGACCGCTCACCGAGGCGAATCTCGTTCACGAGGTACGCGAGGATCCCCATCGCGCCGGGGCCGCGCGCGGCCTCAACCACCGCCTGCTCCAGGAAGATGCGCCCCGAGCGCAACTCGAGCACGCCTTTCACCGGCCGGTCCAGCGCCAGGTCCGCGTCCGCCAATTGCCAGACCTCGCGCAGCGCGGCGTCCGCGGCTTCGGGCGTCACGTTCGTCCCCTCCCGCCCGGCCACCAGGAGCATGTTGGCCCGGCCCGGCCGGCCCGCCTTCTCCTGAAGCACGCCCAGCGGAAGGAACGCATTCGACGGCGGGACGGGATTCGTCTCGAGGCTGAACCGCCCGAGTTGGTCGTCCGGCGCGACGGACACGACCTTCAGCCACATCACTTCCGAGGCATCCGCGTCGGCGGAGAGCGGGGCGTCGCGCGGCAAGGCGCTCGGCTTCTCAACGCGAAGGCGGATCTCGTCGCCCACCCCGACGCCGAGCCCGCGCGCCGCACGCTCGTTGAGGACGACTTCGCCTTCCGCGCACGGCGGCGCGGCGTCTCGCCACGTCGAGTCGCCTGCGGCGACCGGGCCCGCGAGCGACCAGAACGCGCCCTCCACGCCGAGCACCTGGATCGGATTCAGATCGACCCGCGCGTCGCCCTGCCCGCGCGAGGCGCTCCCGCGGAGCGCCAGCACCGGCGCGACCCGCGCCTCCAGGCGGCCGGCCAGGTCGTCGGCCAGCGCCGCGCGGAAATCCCGGCCCGGAGTCGCCAGCGCCAGGTCCGTCCCGCCGAGGCGCTCCAGCGCCAACCGCTTCAGGGTGTACGGCACGGAATCGCCGACGGCCAGCGCTCCGACGAGGACGGCCACGCTGACGGCGGCGCCGAGCGCGACGCCCAGGTGCGTCCGCCAATAGAACCGCAGGCTCCGTTGGACGAGCGTCGCCCCGGTCACGCGTCGGCCTCCTTCGGCACGAGCACGCCGTCCCGCAGTTCGAGCGTGCGGCCCATGCGAGCGGCGAGCGTCTCGGCGTGGGTCACTACGACGAGCGTCACGCCTTCCTCCTCGTTGAGTTCCGCCAGCAGCGCCATGAGGTTCTCGGCCGTCCGGCGGTCGAGCGATCCGGTCGGCTCGTCCGCCAGGAGAAGCGCCGGCCGGTTCACCAGCGCCCGCGCCACGGCGACGCGCTCCCGCTCGCCGCCCGACAACCGGCCCGGACGGTAGGTGAGCCGGTCGCCCAGCCCGACCCGCGTCAGAAGCCGCTCCGCGCGCCGCAGCGCTTCCTCCCCGGCGGGACGTTCCGCTTTTTCCGCGCCGTCGCCGCCGACCAGCGTCGGCACCAGCACGTTCTCCAGGACCGTGCACTGGGGCAGCAGATGGTGCAGTTGAAAGACGAAGCCGATCCGCCGGTTCCGAAACCGCGCCAGGTCCGCGTCGTTCAGGTCCGCCAGGTCGCGTCCCTCAAAAAGCACGCGGCCGCCCGACGGCCGATCCAGACCACCGATGAGGTTCAGGAGCGTAGACTTGCCGGACCCCGAGGGACCGACGACGGCGAGGGACTCCCCTGCCGCCACGCGCAGGTTCACACCCCGCAGGACCTCCAGCCCGCCGTCCGGTCCGCCGGTCTCATACCGCTTGGCCACGTCCACGAGTTCGAGAATGGTTTCCGCCATCGTCACACCCTCGCAATGGTCTGTTCGAAGACCGCGACCACGTCGCGTGCCGTCCGCCGCGCGTCGAACTTCTCGGCGACGGCCCGCCGGCCGCGCTCCGCCATGGCCCGCGCCTTCTCCGGATCCAGCAGGATCGCCGCCAGCGCCTCGGTGAGCGCCGGCGGGTCGTTCGGCTCCACGAGCAGCCCGCCGCCCGTTTCCTCCACGAGTTCGACGATTCCCCCGTGCCGGGGCGCGACGACCGGAACGCCCGACGCGAGGGCCTCCAGGACGTACATCCCGTAGGCCTCGGGCCGTTTCGTCGGCACCGAGAGGACCGAGAGCGTCCGCAGGAAATCCTGGCGCTGCGCCCGGCCGAGGTTGGGCAGGAACTCGGCGTCGGCCTCGAGGGACCGCGACGCCAGACGCCGACGCGCCTCCTCAATCCCCTTCGCGTTTCCTGCCGGGTGCCCGCCCGCAGCACGAAGTCTCAGGTTCCGCAGGCCGGGGCGGTTCTTCAGGTCCGCGAACGCCTCGACGAGCGCCCCCAGGTCCTTGTTCGGTTCCGCCGCGCCCAGGAACCCGATCACCGGCGGGTCCGGCCGCACTTCCGCGGGAAAATATCCTTCCGGATTGATGCCGTAACGGACCACGGCGACGCGGGAGGGAGGGAGGCCCAACCGCCGGATCATCGCATCGCAATAATAGGAACTGACGGCAACGAACCCGTCGACCTCGGCCGCGCAGGCGCGAAGCAGGTCCCACGCCGGCCCGCGGTGAGCCGGCGGCAGCGCGTCGAGAAACGCGTCTTCGTCCTGAAGCAGGCAGACGACGGGGACGCCCGCCGCTTCCCCAATCGGCCGCGCCAGAGCCGCCAGGAGCACGTTCGACAGGCAGACAACGTCCGGCCGGTGCCGGCCGGCGAGGTATTCGACCAGGCGGCGGACCTCCTTGGCCTGGCGTCCGGCCTCGCCGCGCAGCATCGAGAGCGTCGTCTCGCCAAGATCGTGAGCACTGGTCATGCCCGCCTTGCGCGACACCCACTCCAGGAGCCTCCGCGAATCGAAGAGGCGATCCAGCCATCGCGGCGTCTTGCGGAAGAAGGCTGATTTCTGCTGGAGGTACACATTGACTCCGCCGAAGAACATCGGCGTCTGAGTGACGGCAGCCTGGCCGTCGGCGAGGAGAGGCAGGTAGAGCGGCACGAGGTCGGCGTCGTGGCCCAGGGCGCGCCAGGCCTCGTTCAGGTCGTAATCGCGCAGGCAATTCTCGCAGTAGAAGATGTTGCACGTCCCGGGGACGAGTTGCGCGATTTTCATGCGGCCCCCTGCTCCACCGTCCGCCTGACCCACCACCGCCGGCGCCGCGGCCCGCCCTTCACGGCTTGGTGCCGAACGCGTAGACCGCGCCGTCCTCCGATCCGACGACGATGCGGCCGCCGGCCACGGCCGGCGAACTCGTGACCGCCTCGCCGATCTCGAAGGACCACACCGCCGCGCCGTCCGACAGCCGGACCACGACCACCCAGCCTCCGTTCGAGCCGACGACGACCTTGTCGCCGCAGACGGCGGGGGAACTATCGACGTCGCCGCGCATCCGCAGCGCCCAGCGCTCGGCGCCCGTGGCGCGATCGAAGCAGTGCAGCCGCTGGTCGCGGCCTCCGACGACGACGGCCGAGCCGCTCACCGCCGGCGAGGAGTAGAACGCCACGTTCTCCTTCTCGAACGCCCAAAGTATTTCGCCGGTGCTGAGGTCCGCACAGAGGAACCGCCCTTCGTAGTTGCCGACGTACGCGCGGCCGTCGGCCAGCGCGGGCGAGGCGGCGACGTAGGCCCCCGCGTCAATCGCCTTCAACTCCTTGCCGTCCGAGAGCGACACGACGCGAAGGACGGCGTCACACCCGCCGAACACCGCAGCGCCGTCCGCCACGGCCGGGGCACCGTTGATGTAACTGGCGGTTTCGCAGGTCCAGACCTTCGCGCCCGTCTCCGCGTCCACGCAGTGGAGTCGGCTGTCGTAACTGCCGACGAG
>Ga0307380_10004320_pt1 | contig 19277 bp, 3 predicted proteins | sample UN3MG_FD_202239 | JGI IMG/M metagenome (GOLD analysis project Ga0307380, IMG submission 202239) | Soil microbial communities from Risofladan, Vaasa, Finland - UN-3 | ecosystem: Environmental > Terrestrial > Soil > Coastal area > Acid sulfate soil | place: Finland: Risofladan, Vaasa | collected... | reverse complement strand
TGTACGAGAGCTTGGCGTTGATGTTGGCGACCCCCGGGATGCCGTAGGCGAAGATCGTGGCCTCCCCCTTCGAGGCGAACAGCTCCTTGTTGAGGATCTGGAAGGTGATCCCCATGGCATCGAGGTTGAGCGCGTCGTTCTCGAGGGTCTCCCCGTCGACGCACAGACTGAAGGCGAACTTGACCGTATCGCCGGTCGGCGGGTTGGAGCTGGTCCACGTCTCGTCGAAGATGTTCCGCCCGAAGATCGTCAGCTTCGCGTGGGCGGAGAACTGGGCCGAGATCTCGGCGGTGGGGTCCAGCGACGCCCGGGCGTTGGCCTTGACCTCCGCAAGCAGCACGTTGGGCAGGTCGCCGATGAAGTAGATGTCCCCGCCCGTCCCGTAGTTGTAGTACTCCAGGAGGTCCTCGATCGAGCCCTCTATGTGGATCAGCGAGTTGTGGAAGGCGAGAACGTATTCGCAGGTGCCCCGGTCGAAGGTCAGGCTGCTTTCCTCGTTGTCCAGCCAGACGGGAAACGGCATGACCTCGGCGATCTTGACCACTTCCTCGCTGGGCAGGCCGTACTCGTCGAAGACCGTCATCCGGAACGTGTTCGTGTTCTGCGGCGTGGTGGGCAGGAGATTGCCGAAGTCGTACCCGAAGCTGACGACGTTGTGCGACCCCTCGATGCCGCCGGAGAAGAACTCCCCGATCTGGGACTCCACCGGCATGTAGTTCTGCGGGTAGCGGCCTTTCATCCGGTACAGGCCGCCGTCGGCATCCTCGCCGGTGAAGAGGACCTCGGTTGTCACGCCAAGGACCCCCGAGATATACCGGCCGAAGACGCCGTCGGTGGAGGTGCCATTGCCGTCCAGGTTCGGATCGGCCAGCGTGATCGTCAGCGTCGGGCTGTGCGGGTCCACCTCGGACAGCTCTCGCTGCAGGCCGTTGTTCCTCTCGTTCAGCTCCTCGACCTCGTGGTCCACGTCCGTGAGGTACCTCACGTCGTCTTCGGGGCTCTTGGGGGGCCAGGGGAAGGTCGTGGTCCTCGATGCGCGCGGGCCGAGCGTGCGCTCCTTCCGGTACGACGAGGTCCACTGGCTCAGCTCGTCGTCGTAGTACTCGTACCGCGCGTGGTTGGAGAACGCCGGGCCGGTCCCGACGTTGCGCACGGTCACGTCCACGCGCGTCTCGCCGTGGTTGGGCGACAGCTCGATCAGCTCGACGACCAGGTCCGGCGTGCCCGAGAAGGGCACGACGAACTGGGACCACAGCTCGATCGTGCCGGCCAGGCCGAAACGGTTCAGGCAGACCCAGAACTCCTCGAACGGCGGCGCTTCGCTCACCGTGACCATCGCCTCGTCGTCCGCGGGGTTGGCGGACATGTTAATCTGACCGTCCGGCCAGGCGTACTTGTCGGAGGTCAGGTCGAACTCCCCGTCCGAGCCGGGGGCCCATACCGTGAAGTACGCCCGGCCGCCCGAGCCCCCGGCGACGTGCAGGGCCTCGGCGGTCATGTCCTCGAGGCTGCCGGCCGGGGCGACGACGTGGAAGAACCGGGTGCGGTAGTGCTCCAGGACGTCCATCTTGGCCTTGGCCTCGAGGTCGCCCCCCTCGGCCGCGGTGTCCGCGTTGACCATCGGCAGCGAGCTGTTGCCGCCGTCCTGGGGATTAAGCACGACCTCCTCCGGCACGTAGTCCGGCAGGTCCCCGGAGATGCATACGTCGCTACCCATGCTGTTGGACGGAGCCGCCTTGATCACGTACAGGCCCGGGTCGAGCCAGGCCTCCAGGTCGAAGTTGCCGAATGAGTTGATGTCCACCTCGTTGACGTAGTCCACCAGTTGCAGCTTCTGGACCAGGAACTCCCCCACCGTGACGAGCACGGCGCGGTACAGCGCCACGCACGGGCTGGAAACGCGGCCCAAGGACACGTTGAAGCTCGCCCGGCCCCCCGAGCCGACCCAGAGGCCGACATAGACCGAGGGGAGGATGGGCAGGAATGATATCTCGAACCGGCCGTCCGGAGACGCCTCGGTGCGGAAGAGTAGGGAGGGGAAGCTCTCCGTGGCCTGCGGGCAGACGCCCGTGGGCTTGAGCAGACCGACCCTGGCGGTGAGCTCGACCATCGTGTTGGCGCTGTTGGCTACCCCGGCGCGCAGGTAGTAGCTGTTGCCCTCGACGACCCCGGCCAGGAGGAAGGTCACGCTGCCCGGCACGGCCACCGTCGTGAGCTTCGTCTCCGACGAGACAAGGTCGCCCTCCATGTCATACAGGTCGTAGCGGATCGGGGTGTTGGCAACGTGCAGACCGCTCACGATGCCGACCTGGAGGTTGACGTCGCCGGTGATGTAGTCCGGCACGGCGAGGCGCACCCACGCCTGGCCCGTTACGCCGCCGGTGCCTCCGACGGTGCCCTCCGCCGTCGCAAGCAGCGGGTCCATGATCAGGTTCCTATCCCGCATCGGCAGGGCCGCCGCGCTCTGGACGGAGACGGTGTACTCGCCCCCGCCCGGCGGCACGGCGACGGACTGCACGTAGACGGAGACGTCCGCGTACGACTCGCGGTCGTAGGCGTATTCGGGGTCCGGCACGGGCTCGCGGAGGCCCGGCAGGGCCAGCGTCGCGGTCATGCTCCCCGGGACAATCCCGCCGGCGTCGAATCGCGTCTGGTCCCACACGACCAGCTCGCCGTCCACGTACACGCCCCAGCGCAGCTCCAGGTCCGAGACAAGGACCAGCCGGAAGGCGTCCACCGCCACGCCGTCCTCGCGCGGGGTGAACCGCAGCGTGTAGGTCTGCCCGGCGGTGAGGTCCCAGGTCGCGCCGACGTCGCCGCCGCTGGAGGACGTGGCCTCGAACGCTCCCGCGCCCTGGTAGCCCGCGGCGCCGAAGTCGCCGTAGTCGGCGTGGGAGAACCGGTACCAGTCGGCCGCGCCGCCGACGCCGTCCTTCAGCTCCACGACCGAGGCGAACATCGTGTTGCTGCCCCCGTCGTGGCCGCCCCAGCAGACCTGGAGGTTGTACGTGCCGGAGACGGGGACCTGGAACTCGTATTCCACGGCCGGCCCGGCATCGACCTGGCTGCCGTCGGACACGTGGTATGCGTTGCCGACATCGGGGAGCACCTGCACGTACCGATCGCCCGAGGCGTGGGCGAACTTCTGCCCGTCGGGCGCGCCGGCGGCTTCGCCGCTGCCGACGTCGCCGGCCCCGGCCGCCGCGTCGATGATCTTCCAGTCCTGGACCACGTCGCGGTTCTCGGGGTCAACGCCGCTGCTTCGGCTGGTGAAGTCCTCCGCCTCGAAATCGACTGTCAGGGGCGTGACGTTCACCGTCAGCGGCCCGATCGGCGCCTGGAAGGCATACACCGAGCTCCGGCCGGCGGCGTCGAAGGTGGCCCCGATGCTGCCATCGGCCAGGGGGCTGGTCGGCAGCATGTTGCTCGCCCGGACGAGAAGCGTGGTCGCGGGCGGGGAGATCCCGCCCGGCAGCACGAGGCCTGTCGAGAGCGTAATGGTCGAGAAGGCGATGACGTTCTCGCCCAGTTCCCGGACCCGCATGTACACCGTCCCCGAGCCGGGCGGCAGGAAGAAGAAGCCCACCGTGCCCAGGAAGTGGCTGACGGACCCGCTCAGCGGCTGGCCGTCGGCGTCGAAGACGTCGACGTCCCAGAAGCCGCCCGCCGCCGCAAGGTCCAACACCCCGTCATGATGGTTCGGCACCTGGATCGGGAACCAGCCGACGTAGTCGGTGATGCTCGCCACCTCCGGGATCGACAGATCGACGCGGACCGGCTGGCCCGGCAGGTCCTCGACCGACGGGAGGTAGCGGGCCTCGACCGGAAAGTCGGGCACGTCCACCTCGATGCGGTACGGCCCCTGCGACCCCTCCTCGTTCTTGACGACGACGAAGTACATCCCGCCTTGCGTGCCGTAGGGGTCGGTGTCGGGCGGGTAGAGCGGGTCGCTGACGCTGCCCGGGTCGTCGTAGTCGATCACCTCGAAGGTGTTGATGTAGCTCTGCGCGTCGATCTGGGTCCGGTCGGCTGGGAACCAGTCCTGGTTGTCCGCCACCCCGTCGATCTCGCCGAGGTAGTCCAGCGTGCCGTCGGGCTTGAAGCGGGCGCGGTACACCTTCAGCGTCGTGTTGACCCTCTCGTCGAGCGGGATGGTGCGCACGGCGACCGGGCCCGGCGTGATCGCCCAGAACCGGTAGACGTCGATCGAGCCGGGGTTGCCCATGCCCTGGAGCCCGATGTAGTACGGCAGGGAGCTGGTGAACTCGCCCTCGGCCGACCCGTAGCCGAACTGGTCCTGCACGATGTCCCTCACCTCTTCGGCGTCGGGCAGCGTTCCGACGTGGCTGCCGTCCCCGCTGACGAAGTGCGGGCTGGTGTGCGGGAACTTCCAGGCCGTCTCCGAGAGGATGAACGGCTCGGGATTGCTCGTCTCGACCGTCATCGTGAGGGTGTATTCGCCCTCGCCGAGCGGCCTGCCCTCAATGGGCTCGACGCGGAACAGCAGCGTCTCGCCCATCAGCTCGCCGATCGACGCGCTGAGCGCGAACGAATGCGCCTGGCCGGGGGAGTTGACCTCGTCCGTGTCGATCGGGGTCCCGTCGGCGTGGTACACGCTGACCGCGGCGGACAGCTCGGGGTTGGCCGGCTGGAACGTCACGACCGGCACGCCCTCGATGTTGAACGGGAGGATCGTCCGCCAGAGGTGCTGCTCGAAGTCGTGCTCGAGGACGATGTTTCGGATCTTGAGCACCCAGCCGTACGGCGGGTTGCCCAGCTCCAGGTCGGGCACCATGCCGACACCGACGCCCATCGGGGCCGGTGCATCCACGGCGAGCTGGACGTCTCCGACGCCGTCAAATCCCAGAGACATCGCCACGATGCCGTGCAGTTGCTCCGCCGGCAGCTCCCGTTCCAGTTCCGCCAGGCCCGACTCGTCCGGCAACTGGAAGCTCGTCCGCTGGAGCACGCCGCCCAGCTCCTGGTAGTGCGCCACCAGCACCGCCGCGCCCCCCGTGCCCTGGGCCGACAGCTCGGTGATCTGGCCCGGCTCGGCGAGCAGTTGGTAGTATCGCACGCCGGTGAGATCGCCGAAGGCCCCGGCCGCCTGCGTGGATGCCAACTCGCCCGCCAGGTCGATCTTCCCGCTGGCCAGTTGGCCCATGCCGATCTCGTCGGGCACGGCGATCTGCCCGATCCGGAGCGTCGCCACGGCGGGCGCGGACGTGCCGGCCACGTACAGATCGAACGGGCCGTACCTCCCCGAAATGTCGACCGGCAGCACCAGCGACTCGCCGGGCGCGATCTCGCCCTCGACCGGCGGCAGGTTGCCGGCGACCAGCACGACCTTGGCCCCGGCCGGGGCCGCCGGAGCCAGCCCGATCACCAGCACGTCGGTCGTGTGCTCGGGCCAGAAGCGATAGTAGCTCGCCGCCTGATCGGCACCGATCGGGACGTTGTCGATCTGCGTCACCGCGCCGGTCAGCACCACGCCCTGCGGCGGATAGGCCGCGGTGACGGCAAGCTCGAAGGCGCCCCCGTCGTTGCCGTCCACGTCCCCGGCGCGCACGACGTAGGCGATGCCGGCGTCGACCGGCAGGGAAAGCTCGACCGTGTTCTGCCAGGTCCGGCTGACCACGGCGATCAGGTCGGCGCCCGTCTCATCGTAGACGCTGAGCACGGGCTGGAAGTCGGTCTGGAGCGTCAGCAGCACGGTGCCCGCGGCGGGCGCGCGGAACTGCACCAGCTCGCCCGTGCCGGCGACGAGCGTGCCGGCCGCTACGGCCTCGGCGATCCCCGGCACGATCGGCGGCGGCGTCCCCAGGTCCATTGCGGCGAGCGGTTCGACGGTCGTCGGACCCAGCATCGGCCCGACCGCCACGTCGATGTCGTATGATCCCGCCGCCGTGTTGTAGCCCACGGGCGCGACGGCCAGGAGATACTCGGCGTCGGTGAGGCTTCGGCCCATCAGCGGCGCAAGCCCCAGCGTGACGGCGTTGCCCCCGGCATCGGAAGCGGTCTCGACCGGGCGCCACGGCTGGGACCCGTCGATCCGCCGGAACAGCGTCGCGAAGACCTGCACGCCCTGCCCCGTCGGCGTGACCGTCACCGTGCCGCCGGCGCCCGCGTTGAGCAGGTCCAGCTCGTAGCAGTCCACGTCGGCCGGCCTGTTGAACGTGTCCTCCGGCGAGGCCGCCTGGAGCTGGCCAAGGCCCGTGGCCCGATCGACGGCGATGGCCGTGTTGGCCGCCTGCGGGCCGACCGTCACCGTCAGGTCGTAGTCGGTCAGCGGCGGGGACGGCCCGAAGAAAATGCCCAGCACGTAGAGCTGGCGGCTCTTGACCTGGGCCGACATCGTCTCGACGGCCGGCGTGGCGACCAGGGAGTCGGCATCCACCTTCATCAGCAGGTTGCCGTTGGCGTCGTACAGCGCCAGCGCCGCGTCGCCGGGCCCCGCGATCGCCGGCGCCAGGTCGAACTGGGCCGTCTCGCTGGACCCCTTGCCGTCCAGCACGAACGCCAGTAGGACGCTCGCCGGCCCGTCCACGTCGGGGAGATGGTGTTGGGACAAGCCCGGAGGCAAGACGAGCTGGTCGGCCGTGGCCGGATCGATCAGGGACGGGATCGGGCCGATCACGGACGCGTCCAGCAGCAACCTCGGCTCCAGCCGCTCAAGAAGCGGGCCGTCTGCATATACGCACAGCACCGTTGGTCTCATGGCGGCCTCCTTTTGCCGAAGATGAAGTGAGAGCGAGGGCGAACGCAAAGGGAACTGAGCCGCACGGCAGCCCTGTGCGTAACACTGCTATCTTTCGCGAATTATACCATGTTCTCGGTACTCGCAAAGAGCCTTCTAAGAAAAGGTTTGGGCGCGGGCGCCCAGCCGCTCGTGCCGGCCGACAGAGTGATCAGCGGCGTCCCGGCGTTCATCCAATCGGCGCTCTCAATCACGCCATTGTCATCGGCGCCGCAGAAACGAAGCTGCACGCCGGGACCGCCCACGCCCTCGACGTAGACATGCAATGTGGCATCGAGGCCCTCCGCACCGGAAACGGGACTGATGGGGAACTCGAACACGGGCACGTACCACCAGCGGCCCCAAGAGTCCGACGGGTCGTAGTCAGCGGAGAGGGTGGTGCTGCTTCCTTGATCTACCCAGCGGTCATTCCAACCGGCGGCCCAGTGCCGCGCAGCCCTTGCGTCGCTTGCTCCCACGGGGGTGATGGTCATCTCCGTCCCAGTGGCGGGAATCGTCCAGCAGACCGTCAAGGCAAGCACAGCGACAGCGCAGGCATAGCGGGAACGTAGCAGTATCGCCGCCGTTCGGGGCTGGGCCTCCAACAGCCGCAACACTCGCGTACGCCTTGGGTCCTCCTCGGCCCGGGGGACACGGAACACATCCCTCGCGAGGTTTTCCGGATTGTCACATCGGGTTGCCCAAGCCCGGGATCGCCAGCAGATCCGCCAGATCCTCCTCGATCGTCCCGGACACGCTTCGCGCTTGCGTCACCTCGGGCCGTCGGCTTGCCAGGAGGTCGAACGCATCAATCGGCCCCAGGCGGACACGACCAGACCGGGCCCGGGGAACAGCGGATCCCAACGCCGACTCCACCAAGCGGCTCCTGGCTGCGATTGAGTCGGATGCCCGGACCCCGATGAGCTTCTCCCCCTCCGCGGCCGCCCTGAGCGAGGATGGCAACCTCGGGCCGATGATTCGCGAAAGCTCAGCAGACTGCCCCGTGCTTCGTGCTGCGGGCAATCCGGCTGTCGTGGGATAGGGCAGGTCCGGCAGCCACACGGGCGCCGCGTCGAGGGCGCTGGTCGAGGAGGCAGGACCCGCCTGAGGCGCACTCGGGGGCACCTCAGTGCTCTCGCGAGGCTCTTGGTCCGCCGAGACCACCAATTCCTGGGCTTCGGCTTCGAGGTCGGCCTGGTCGGAGGGAGCTGGGGAGCCGGCTCCTCCTGAACCGGGCGTGACTTCCGGGGGCTGGGGCGGCATAACGGATTGGCCCGCGTGGGCCTTGTACAGCAGGTAGTCGAGGTGATCGACGACGCCATTGCCGTCGAAGTCGCCGTACTGCCACTGTGCTTCGGTCCCCCCGAAGCCAGCGCACAGCGCAAGGAAATCCAGGTCGTCGACTTGGCCGTCGAGCGTCGCGTCGCCGGGGATGGCGACCATGAAACTCGCCGCGTGGTTCCCGCCGGGCGAGCCGTCGGCGTCGCCGTCGAGCGGGCGCGCGGCCACGTCGGCAATCTCGTCGGCCAGCAGCGTTGCCGTGTAGATGCCGCAAGGCAGGTTGAGACTCCTCAAGTCCCACCGGGCGCGGCAGGCGATCGGGTCGTAGCGCATCAGGCCCGCCGGCAGGGCGACGCCCTCTCCCGTCGTGTCGCAGTGCAGCGCCAGGGCCGTCTGGCTGACCTGGACATCCCCGGTGAAGGTGAAGGCGATGGAATCCACCTTCGACTTCATCGGCGAGCCGTCGCTGAGCTCCATGGCCGACACGGACGCCAGCGGCGCGACGGTGATGCCAAGCTCGCCGACGCCCTCGCCGCCGTCGTCGCCGTCGTCAACGGTCACGCGGATGGTGTACTGGCCCGCGCGGGCGTAGACGTGCTCGGCCTCGGACGTGCCCTCGTTCCTGTCGAGGAAGACGGGCCGCCTGGCCGTGCCGTCGCCGTAGTCGATCTCGCCCAGCCAGAAGTCCTCGCCGGGGTCGAAGAACGAGCCGCTCACCGTGACCGGCAGGCCCGGCACGGCGAAGGTCGCCTCGACGGAGACCTCCGGTGCGACGTTCTCCGCGTGGAACGTCTCCACGGCGGTGGTGCTTCCGCCGCCGGGCTCCGTCACGATCAGGCGAACGGTGTAGTCGCCCTCATCCGGGAGCACGAAGGTGAACCCCGAGAATGCCTCTCCCTGCCCGTTCTGCTCGGCGACAACGTGTTCGCTGGCGTTGGTGGCCCGCCAGTCGTAGGTCAGCGAATCGTCGATGACACTGGCGCTCAGAGCGACTTCGTCGCCCTCGTAGAGGTCGTCCTGCGCGAGTTCCTCGGCCAGCCCGGCCGGTGCCGCCGCCAGCGGAGCAGCGGGGCCTTCCGCCGCGGGGACGATGCCTACCGACAGAGGCACGTCCTTGACGTACACGTCGAAGGCGTCGACCAGATCGGACTCGCCCGGCCGCGCCGCGGTCAGCTCGACATGGTAGATGCCCGGCTCGGCCGGCGTGAAGACGAACTGGGCTTCCGTGCCGTCGGGGATGGTCTCGCCGTTGTCCGCCGTGACGTGCCAGAGGTAGCTGTCGACCGCGATGCCGGGCGCGACGTCGGCCGTGAAGGTGAGCTCATCGCCCTCTTCGGCGACCCTGTCGTAGCCGGCGACGAGCTGCTTGTAGAGCCCGAAGTCGTAGCCCGTCGCCAGTCTGGTGGGGGCGAAGGGGTCGACCGTGCCATTGTTGAGGTACAGGCGGTTGGTCTGCAAGGGGTCTCCCACCACGAGGTCCAGGTCGCTGTCGCCATCCACGTCGCCCAGGGCCATGGAGAGGGTGTAGTGCGCATCGGTCGTGATGTCCAGGCCCGTGACACCGGCGAAGGGATCCCGCGTGCCGTTATTGAGGTACAGGCAGTTCGCCTGGTCCTTGCTCCCCGCCACCAGGTCCAACTTCCCGTCGCCATCCACGTCGCCCAGGGCCATGGAGATGGTCGTGTTCACGGAGTCCATGAGGTCCACCGACTCCACGCCGGCGAAGGGGCTGGACGTGCCGTTGTTCAGGTACAGGCGCTCGCCCCACCACCCGGTCGCCAAATAATCCGAGTCCCCGTCGCCGTCCACATCACCCAGGGCCACGGACTGCGTGTTGTGCCGGTCGGCCGTGATGTCGGTGGCCGCTGCGGCGTTGATTTCGACGGCGACCTGGCCCGAGGCGGTGGTGACGGTCCCCAGCCGTTGCCACGGCCGGCCGGCGAAGTCCTCGCCCTCGCCCAGCATGCCCGGCGCAAGGCGCTGGTTCACCGTGTAGGTGGACCCCTCGCCGCCATCCGCCTGGACCGTCACGAAGGCATCGCCCGCGCCGACGCCCTCCGGCCAGGTGACCTGCACGTCGTATTGGCCCGCAGGCAGGTCGGTGAAGTCGTACTGGGCGGAAGCGGCGCCGAGGGTGTCGGGATTGAAGCGGTAATCGCTGTCGAAGGGGCCGTCGTACGGGCTGAGGTTGCCCTGCCAGCCGGCGCCGGTTTCGGAGTAGCCCACGGCGCCGTCGTCGATGATGTACGTGCCGATGAGGCCGCCCAGGTCGGCGATCTCGTTGTCGTCCAGGAACAGGTGCTTCAGGGCAGGCAGGTCTGCCAAGTCGTCAGGCGTGAGGCTTGTGATCCCGTTCGACGACAGGTCGAGGGACTCCAGGTGGACCAGGCCCGACGGCACGGCGCCGGGGCCGGCAACGTGGTTGTCCGCCAGTTTCAGCGCCCGCAGGTTCACGGCCGCCTCCAGCCCCGCCAGGCTTGAGATGTCCCAGCCGGACGCGTCGAGGTAGATCAGCGAGGCGACCTGCGACTGGCGGACCGCTCTCGCAGGGCGCTGCTCGCCGGTGTAGGACTCCGTCACGGGGATGCCGAGCGCCGAGGCGACGGCAGCCAGCAGCCCGTCGGCGGCGAAGAGGACCTGCGGGTCGTTGGACACCACGGAATGCGGCCCGGCGGTGGGCGGCACGGACGCGGGGTACGACTCGGCGGCCTCCACGTCGCGGGTCTCGTGCGATCGGCCGAAGAAGGTGTCCACGCCGCTGTCGCCGTGCAGCTCGTCGGGATCGCCCCCGCCGACGAGCACGTCCTCGCCGTCGCCGCCGCGGATGCGGTCGCGGTCGCTCGGGGCGTGGTCGAAGCCCATGTGCGGCGGAGAGATCTCGATCGTGAAGGGGATCGCCTCCGCGGCCCGTCCGCCGGCCGGCGTGCGCACGCGCAGGAAGTACGTTCCCGCCTCGAGGCTTCGCATGTCGACGATGTAGGCCCCTTCGACCAGCCGTCGCCCGGCGCCGTCGTACAGGTCGGCCGCGACACGCGGCAGCCAGCCGGGCCCGGGCCTCGGCTGCGGCATCTCCGGCAGCGCGGTCGTCACGCGGAGGACGTTGCCCACCTCGCCGTCGCCGAGGGTGGTGAAGGTATACCACCGCTCGATCTGCCCGGCGGCCAGCTCGCCGTCGCGCGCCTCCGGCTGGCCCGTCTCGCGATCGACGAGGTAGTCGCCCAGGGCGGAGTTCATGATCACCGTCGCCTCGTCGGGCAGCTCGACGCGCGGGGCGGCGCCCCGGATGACGTAGAGCCGATCCGCGCCGTCGGACCCGATGGCCAGGTCGTCGATGCCGTCGCCGTCGAGGTCCAGCCCACCGCCCGGCAGCATCGCGCCCAGTTGAGCGAACTGTGACGCGCCGGCCAGGACGACGTTCGCGGGGACCTGCCCGCCCAGGTCCGGCGCCTCCGGGCGGGCCAGGACCAGTTGGCTGCCTCTCTCGGCCACGGACCAGTAGACGTAGACCGCGCCCCGCTCGCTGCGGCTGATCGGCCAGCCGGTCGCGGAGAGTCGCTCGGTGAGAGGCAGCCCGACCGCCAGGTCCGCCTCGCCGTCGTCGTTGAAGTCGCCGGCCGCCACGTGGACGGGACCGCCGAGGAACTGGCCCGGCACGAGGGCATCCAGCCCACCGCGCCGGATCACGATGTCCGCCGCCTCCGACGGCTCCAGCACCCCTTCGCGCTCCAGCTCGTCCGCCGGACCGCCGTAGAAGACGAACAGCGACCCGTCCGCGTCGTCGGGGTTCCCGTTCTCCCTCTGGCGCCCCACGATGAAGTCAATCGTACCCGTCGCCGTTGAGGTCGCCCAGGACGCGGGCCTGGCCGCCCAGGAAGAAGCTCTGGAGGGCCATCGCGGCGTCGAAACCGAGGTCGAGGTCGACGCCCCGGGTCCGCCCGAGGAGGAGATACGCCCGCCCGACATCGGGCAGGCCCGAAGCCTCGCGGAACGCGAGGAACCTCGCATCCACCAGCAGCAGGTCGTCCAGGCCGTCCCCGGTGACGTCGCCGGCCGTCAACGTCCAGGAGGCCTTCGCATCGGGGTCGATCTGCATCGGGTCGAGGCCCAGGCGCCTGGCGGCCGAGATGCGGTCCGACTCGTCCGGTTGGATCGCGGCGATCTGGATCCAGTCGCCGTCTCTGAGGGCCTGGCCGGAGTAGACCGCCCCTCCCGTCGGCGAGACGAGCGCCAGGTCATCGCAGCCGTCGCCGTTCCAGTTGAGCAGGACGGCCGTCGCGCCCTGCCCGAACTGCCGGCTCGTGCCGGTTCGGCCAATGTCGGGAAACTCGCCAACCCAGTCGGCTTCCAGGACCCGAGGCAGATCGGGGCCCCCGAAGACGATGCTGACCGTCGAGGCGTCGCCGTCGTCCCGCACGAAGAGCAGGTCGTCGAACCGGTCGCCGTTGACGTTGCCGACGGTCGCGACGGGCAGGCCGAGGGATGTCGTGTCCACGACGACGACCGCGGCGGCGTCGATCGGCCGGGCGCCTTCGAGCGCCACAGGGCCGAAGAGAAGGTACGCGGCCTCCGCGCCGGTGACGAGGAAGTCGTCCAGCCCGTCGCCGTTGACGTCGCCGACGGCGGCGGCACCGGCGAGGCCTTCGCCGGCCAGCGCCAGGGCGTTGGCCAGGTCGGTGTTGCCCGGCTCGTTGGTCAGGTCGAGGCCGGCCGCGGCCCCGGCGCCGGGAGCCGCACTCGGCGTGGCCAGCGTGAACTTGTAGGCCTCGGGCGGCAGAACGTCGCCCCCGGGGACCGCTGGCGGCAGGGGCGGGTCGAGCGGCAGCGACGCCCGGCCGTAGAAGACGTCCAGGCTGTCGGCCAGGGCCGCGACGAAGTCGTCCCTGCCGTCGAGGTCCAGGTCGCCCAGGCTCCCCAGCGCCGCCGGGGGCACCTCGGAGACCTCCAGGGCCTGGAAGATCGGATCGCCCGGCTCGACCACCAGGTCGGCCGCCGCGAACTCCCAGGGGATGGCATCGCCCAGGTAGATCCGCAAGCGGGCGTGGGTCAGGAAGTCCTCCTCGGACGCGCCGACTGGATCGGCGTCCACGCGCGGCGTGTCGGCCAGCTCGATGGCCGCCAGGTCCGGTCGCCCGTCGCCGTCCACGTCGTCGATGGGCATCATGTTGCCGGCGTCGAAGCGCACGACGCCCGCATCGGCCTCGAGGGCGATGTTGGCGGTTCCGTCACGGCCGTAGACCAGGTATGTCCGGTCGCGGCCGGTGACGAGCAGGTCGTCCCAGCCGTCGGCATCGACGTCGCCGGCCGCAACGAGGCGGTAGCCTGCCAGGCTGGACGAGCTGGTCAGCGTGATCGTCTGGTCGGTCGCGCCGTTGCTGCCGCAGAGGTGAAGGGCGACCTCGGAGTTCGGCGCGGCGTCCAGCGCCAGGCGGGCGAAGTCGTCGAACCCGTCGTCGTTGAAGTCGCCGATGCCGGCTACGGACGGCGGTCCGACCAGCACGCTCGCGTGGGCGTACTCCTCGTCGGCGATGTCGCGGGGCGTCGGCACGCGGGTGAGCTTGACGTCGTCGATGTACCACCCCGGCAGGTCGTTGTTGACATCGTTCGGGTCGAAGCTCCACCGGATCTCCAGACTCTTTGACGGATCGGCGCCCAAACCGGTGAGGAGCGCACCGAGGGGGTAGCGGAAGTCAACCCAACCGCCCGTGGGATCCCGGAGCGGCGCAACGACCTGGGGCGCCGCCAAGACTTCATTGACTTGGTTCGACGCGATCTGGCGGCTGGTGGTGCCTCCGACGATCTTCACATAGACTCGTGCAGTATCTGCACTCTCGACGGGCTCGGTCTCGAGGTAGTATCTGAACGACAGCTCCACCTCCGATCCTGCCTTGTATCCGATGTCCGCAAGCCTCAGCGTCGCGTAGGCCGAGTTCTGATTGGGCGGCGTGACGGCGTAGTCCTCCTGGTTTCCATAGTGAAGGCTGCGAACCGGGCTGTGGCCCGCTTCGAAACCGCGACCGAAGCCGTTGTTCCACAAGGAACCGGCATCGCGAGTGAATTTCAGGGCGCCCGAACCCCAGGTGAAGTCCCCCTCGAAGTCCTCCACGAGTTGTGTCCCGGCGCCGGTCCAGTCGGTCCGGCCGGGCAGGTAGTACGTCTTCTCGGCATCGCCGACGACGAGGCTGTCCACGACGACGCTGTCGGGGTCGCCCGGGACGACGATCTGCCCCGCGTTGGCCAGCGCGATCGGGCCGGAGAAGCCCTTGATCGTCACGCCGGCGTCGCCGAGCAGGCTCAACTGCGTCTGCCTGGGCTGGAGGACGGTCGTTGTCAGGATGCGTTCGGGCATGCGATCCGCAACGCCGCCGCCCAGCTCGCCGTGGTTGCCACGACGCGAGCTGTCCAGGGCCATAGTCGAGTCCGAGACGTTGATGAACTGCCAGTAGCCCACCAGGCCGCTTTCGTTGCCCGTGAGCTGGGCGTCCATCTGCTGCTGGATCTCGCCGGCCGCCCGAGCGCGCTGCCAGAGGCGGACCTCCCGGATGTCGCCGTCGAAGGGGTACTCGCCGGCCGGCGCCGCTCCCCAGCCGCCGGCGAAGCCGCTGCCGATCTGGTTGTACCGCATGTTCAGGTGGCTGATGCGGTAGGAAATGGGCCGCCAGGAACCATAATACATGTACTCGCTGTCGACCAGCTCGCCGTCCACGTAGAGGTCCTGCTGCGACGCCGAGTGGTAGTACGTGGCAAACCACACGTTGATCGACCATTTGCTCTGGCTAAGGACCAGCGCGACGTGATGCCACTGGCCATCGTCCACCGTGTTCCCGCTCGTGACAATGCTTGCGCCGCCGGCGTGCTGCCAGAAGGAGCCGCGAAGCAGCCCGTCGGTCCCAACGTAGAGAAGGGGCACGGACTCCGTGGGCAGGCCGGCCGCCAGCGCCTTGTTCTGGTAGCCGAAGATCACGCCGCCGTTGTCCGGCTCTACCTTGAACCACGCCTCGATCGTCAGGCTGGGCGAGGACCGCACGAGGTCGTTCGGGAGGGAAACGAAGTCGCCAATGCCGTCGTCAAAGTTGCCGAATCCCAGGGCCGTGGCGACTTCCACGTCGAGGACCTCCACATCGGACGGGTCGCGCCCGAACAGGATGTAGACGCCCTCGTTGGGGTCGGGGGGCAGGCTCGCGTCGACGCGCGTCACGGCGACGGCGATGTCGTCGAAGCCGTCACCGTTGTAGTCGCCCGGCGTGGAGAAGACCGTGCGGAGGCCCGTGCCGCCGACCGCCATGACCGGCGCCGGCAGGCGCAGCAGCAGGTCGGGCGACGGGGGCGTTGGCTCGAGGTCGCGATCGACCAGATCGCCCGGCGACCAGGTGCGCCACCCGACCTCGTCCAGGTACGTGACGGGTGCGTCGAGCGCCAGGTTCCGCCCGCCGGCCAGGACGCGCATCCGGGCCAGGGCGAAGGCGAACATCCCGTCGCCGCGATCGGCAAGCTTCGTCACCACCAGCCGCACGTACCGCCCGTTGACGGAGTCGAAGTCGTATCGCAGCGCACTGGTGCCCTGGTCGGCCACGTCCTCGCCCGTGCAGTCCACGACGGTCGTGAACGTATCAAAGGTCTCCGAGTCCGACACGTCGATCCGGAAGCGAACCGGCAAGAGGTACTCGGGGCTGCCGGGCCGGCTCCAGGCCCGCGCGGGTTGGAGCTCGACGGCCTCGAAGTCCCGCTCCGCCCCCAGGTCGATCGCGACCCACTTCTCCTCCTCCGCCGAATCGGCGAACGCGCTGTGATATCCGTTGTACGCCCTCGCCGTGAACGCCGGCGGCGTGGACTCCAGGATGCCGTTGACGAGGCGCTGCGGCGACCACGCCGGGCTCTCCATCTGGTCCAACGCCTCGACCGTCGCCCCCAGCACCAGGTTCTGGTCGCCGAGCAGGACCTGCATCTGGGCCAGGGCAAAGGCAAACATCCCCCCGCCCCGGTCCGCAAGCTCCGTGACCAGCAGCCGCACGTACTGCGCGGGCACGGGGTCGAAGGAGTACGTCGGGGCTTCGCTGCCCGGGTTGGGCACGTCCTCCGCCGTGTGGTCCACGACGGTCGTGTATTCATCGTTCTCGAAATCGCCCGTATCGCTGACGTCGATCTGGAAGCGGACCGGGAAGAGGTATCCGGGCGTGTCCGGCTGCCAGTCCCACGGCCGCGCGGGGTGAAGCTGTACCGCGTCGAATGTCTTCTCCTCGCCCAGGTCGATGATGACCCACTTTTCCCGCGTCTCCGGCGGGTCGATTGTCGGATCCAGGCTGGGGTTGGGGACTTCGATCCCGCTGTGGTATCCGTTGTGTCCCCCCCCCAGCGTGATGTGGGCGACGGTGGGCACGCCGGCCGCAACGGAGTCCTCGACGGCGAAGATGTAGTCGTCGCTGCCATCCCCGTTGAAGTCGCCGATGGGGATCGCCACCGGCTGGCCGCCGACCTGGACGGGGGTGAAGGAGAGGTCGGCCCGGTCGCCCTGCTCGACGTAGGGAATCGCTCCCACGCGCCCGTCGAAGCGGATCTCGTAGTCCTTGGCCCACAGCTCGCCGAAGTTGGCCACGTGCAGGAGATAGTACTCCGGCACGCCCGCGGAACGCTCGACGGGCACGAGGTCATCGGGCGCGTTCTGGCCGGCGCTGTCGGCGGCGAAGAGGAAGAACGGCACGGCCAGGTCCTCCGCGGTGCCCGGGGCGCCGACCCGCTGGACGGTGATCATGTCCGCGGTGAGCACGGCCGGAACGTTCTCGCCGTCCGACGACCCGGCCACCGGGGTGGGCAGGATGAACCAGTCCCCCGGATCGCCGTCGTGGAGCTTCAGGCCGCTGACGAGGCTGTCGGCCTCGGGCCGCGCGAGCAGCGCGGCGAAGGCGTACGTGTCGTTGGGCTGCGTATCGCCGCCGCGCGTGACGTCGCTCGGCGTGGCCAGGTCGACGCCCATCGGCTGCGCCCCCGCGTGCAGGTCGAACTGGAGGGTGTAGATCGTTGGGACGAGGTCCGACGTCACCCGCACCAGGTAGGGGATGTCCGCATGGAGGTCGAGGTCCGCATCGCCCAGCCAGATGCCGCCGGCCCCCCCCGGCCTCGGCGACCGTCTCCCACTCGCTGCCGACCTGCTTCAGCAGCGCGATCGTCATGCCGTCGTCCGGGGAGATGCTGCCGGTGGTCAGGCGGGCCGTCCCGCCCGGCTCCTCGGACAGGCAGAAGCGGTAGTAGTCGACGTCTCCGGGGTGGTCGATCGTCAGGCCGGTATAGACGATGCTGTGGTGCAGGCCGCTTGTTCCCTTGACGAGCCTGCTGGCGGGCAGGTGGAGCTGCGTGACCGCCGGACCGTCCGACGGCGCGGAGATGCCCAGTTGGGCCTGCGGGCCGGCCGAGAGGGTAGACAGCACGATGCAGCCGCCGGAGGCCGTCGCGGAGACGAGATCGCCGACGCCGGCCTCCGCCAGCGCCGCGTTGAGGTCCGCGATCAGGTCGGCCAGAGAGGCGTTCGGCTCGGTCTCTCCGTCCGACCCGTCGGTCGCGGCGGCCGGGACCGTGACCGGCACGGACACCAGGCCGTTGATGATCAACTGGAAGAAGGCATCCTGCGTGAGCCGGCCGTCGGGCGGGGCGGGTTCCGACGCGACGAGCACGGCCGCGCCGGCCAGTTCGAACGCGCTGTCCGACGAATCGTTGCGGGCGTCGCCTTCCGTCTGGTCGATGAGGATCGGCTTGCCGGAGGCGATGTCGACCCGGTCGTCGCCCGGCCCGGCGTCGATCCAGACGGTCTTCTGCACGGTGGGACCGATGTCGACCCGGTCGTCGCCTTCGAGGGCATCGACGAGAATGGCCAGGAAGTCGCCCTCCGGCGGCAACAGCGACCCCAGTCTCGTCTCGTCGGTGAAGTACTGCCCCAGCGCCTTGGCCCGGGCCAGCGGGTCGTCGTCCCGCAGGGCGTCGGCGTCGGCCAGCACGTCGCCGATGTCCCAGATCAGGTTGCCGTACTCGTCGGTGGCGGTGAAGTCCAGCCGCACCTGCGCCGCGAAGCTGAAGGACCCGTTGTTCTCGGTCAGCCGCGTCACGAGGTGGTGGCCCTGGAGCAGCCCGGGCTCCGTGACGTAATCCACGGAGATCACGTCGTCGGCGTTGGAGCCGCTGACGTACCAGACCGCGCCGGTCGACCTGGCGTACGCCTTCCATTCGTCGCCCGCCACGCCGCCGTCCATGTCCTCGAAGGCCGTCCCGTCGCGGTTGAAAAGCTGATCGTCCCCGCCGTTGCCGTACAGGAAGTCCAGCCCCGTGCCGCCGTAGAGCCGGTCGGCGTTGCGCCAGCCCAACATGCGGTTGAGGCCCGTGTCCTCCAGCGCGTAGGCCCCGCCGCCGTCGTCATCGAACCAGTGCCCCGCGGCATCCACGAAGATGCCGAACTGATCCCCCAGCGCGGGGTCGCGAGACCAGGCGTACAGCTCGTTGGTTCCCTGGCCGCCGATCAGGTCGTCGTTGCCTTGGCCGGCGTAGAGGATGTCGTGGTCGTTCCGCGAGCCGCGGCCGGAGCCCTGGTCGCCCCAGAGCCGGTCGTCGCCGCCCCAGCCGTACACCACGTCGCTGCCGCGCCCGCCGTCGATGACGGCCACGAAGTCGTCGCTGCGCGCGATCAGGGCGGCCAGGTCCACCGCGTTGGCCCCGACGGCGAACTCGACCGTGTCGTCGCCCTCCAGGGCCGCGACGCGGAACTGCTCGACCAGCGGCGTCCGAGCGGCGTCGGAGGCCCGCCAGGTCGCGAAGACCGTGTTGGGCTCCATCACGACGCCATCATCCACGGAGGTTACGTCCACCTGAAGCCGACCCGTGCCCGGTTCCTCGCTCAGCAGGATCGTGTCATCATCCCTCGTGCCGTGGATCAGCAGGATGTCGGTCGCGTTGTCGTCGGCCGTGTCGCCGGCCTCCTCGTTGCCGAAGTGGCCGTCCAGGACAGCCTCAAACTCGCTGTAGGCCGGGTCCACGTCGAGGATCAGCATGTCGATGCCGGACCCGCCGTAGAGCGTGTCGCGGCCGTCCTGGCCCTCGAGCCAGTCGCTGTCGCCGCCGCCCCAGAGCGTATCGTCGCCCCCGCCGCCGTAGAGTTGGTCCTCGCCGAGCCCGCCGTAGAGCAGGTTGTCGCTGCCAGCCAGCGCGATGGCGGTGCCTCGCACGTACGCCGGGCCGTTCAGCGCGTCGCCGCTGAGGAAGTCCTTGCCGCCGTCGCCGATCA
>Ga0307380_10004319_pt1 | contig 19278 bp, 16 predicted proteins | sample UN3MG_FD_202239 | JGI IMG/M metagenome (GOLD analysis project Ga0307380, IMG submission 202239) | Soil microbial communities from Risofladan, Vaasa, Finland - UN-3 | ecosystem: Environmental > Terrestrial > Soil > Coastal area > Acid sulfate soil | place: Finland: Risofladan, Vaasa | collected... | reverse complement strand
GCCTCGCTGTACGTCTTTCGAGCGGCGGCCCTGTACGAGGCCACCGCCGCGCTCCGCGACGACAACGTCCAGGGCGAGCTGTACCTCACCGACACGGTCGCTCACGCAGTCAGTCGTGGGGGATCGGTGGCCACCTTCAGCGTCGCCGACCCGGACGACCTGATGACCTACAACACGCCCGAGGAGCTGCTGAAGATCGGTGAGGTCTTCGCGCGGCGGATGGCCGGCCGGCGCCTGATCGCGGCCCGCCCGCCGAGGCTTTCCGGGCGACTGTATCGCCCCGCCGGTCAGTGGCTCGGGATCGTGCAGTCCGATCCGCCGCGCCTGCGGCGATTGCTGCGGCGGCTGTACGGCGGCGACGAGTCGATCCTCGCCAGCCGGCGAAAGGCATTCCAGCAGGTACTGGAGCTGTTCATCAGGGCCCATGGCCGGGAGCGGTCGGTCGTGCTGGTGCGGGCGCCCGGGCGGGTGAACCTGATGGGCAGGCACGTGGACCACCGCGGCGGATACGTCAACGTGATGGCGATCAACCGCGAGGTGGTGGTGGCCGCCGCCCCGCGCGACGACGACGTGGTATCTCTGACCAACGTCCATCCGCGGGTGTTCCCCCATCGGACCTTCCGGATCGGCGAGCTTCTTCGGGCGGCCGACTGGATGGACTGGATGGACTACATCGACTCGGCCACCGTACGTCAGGTGCTGGAGGCCTATCGTGGCGACTGGAGCAACTACGCCAAGGCGGCCGTCCTGCGGCTTCAGCACGCCTGCCCGGACCATCGCCTCAAGGGGATGGACTGCGTGGTGACCGGCGACATCCCGATGGGCGCGGGGCTGAGCAGCTCGTCGGCCGTGGTGGTGGCGATGGCGGAGGCGGCGGTGGCGCTGAGCGGCCTGCGGGTCACGCCGCGGCAGTTCGTGGACCTGTGCGGCGAGGGCGAGTGGTTCGTCGGCTCGCGCGGGGGCAGCGCCGACCACGCCGCCATACGCAGCGGCGAGCGCGGGCGCGTGGCCAGAGTGGGCTTCTTCCCCTTCCGGATCGAGAAGACGATGCCCTTCCCGCGGCCGCTTTCGCTGGTGATCGCCAACAGCCAGGTTCGCGCCTCGAAGTCGGCCGGCGCTCGCGATACGTTCAACCAGCGGGTGGCGACGTACCGGCTGGCCGAGCTGCTGATGCGCAAGCGCGTGGCGATCCTCCGCTCGATGGAGCACCTGCGGGACGTCAACCCCCGGGCCCTCGGGGTGGCCGAGGCGGAGATCTACCGCCTGCTTAAGCGCCTGCCGGAGCGGCTCACGCGCGGCGGCGCGCGGGCGCTGCTGCCCAACGAGGCCGAGCTGCTGGACGAGATATTCTCATCGCACCGCGGCGCCGGGGCCTATCGCCTGCGCGACGTGGCGATGTTCGGCATCGCCGAGTGCCGGCGCAGCGAGATGTACTCGGAGCTGCTGGAGGCGGGGGAGCTGGACCGGATCGGCGAGATGATGCGCGTCAGCCACGACGGCGACCGCGTGGTGCGCCTCAGCGACGGCCGGCCCGTCCGCCACGCGCCGAGCTACCGGGACGCCGCGCTCGAGCGGCTGATGCGCGATGCCGGCAGCACAGACCCCGCGCGGCGCGGCGGCGCCGAGCTGTGGGCACAGCCGGGGCGCTACGCCTGCTCGACGCCGGAGATCGACTTCATCGTGGACCTGGCGGCCGCACATGAAGGCGTCATCGGGGCCCAGCTCGCCGGGGCCGGCCTGGGAGGATGCGCCATGATCCTCGCCCACAGGGAAGCGGTCGCGCCGCTGCTGGCGGACCTGCGCAGGCACTACTACCGCCCGCGGCGGCTGACCTTCGACGTCCACGTCTGCCAGCCCGTCGCCGGAAGCGGCGTGCTGAGCGTGTGAGAGTCGCCCCTCTCAGGGCTAGGTCGGGCGATGAGAATCGCCACGCAGATGAATACCCGCCCGGATTCAACGATCACTATGACCGTCGCTCCAGAACGGGCCACGCACGTTCCGGAGTTGCGCAGACATGCTCCTGTTGTGTGCTATGCGGAGCCGAGCGTGCACGGAATGCCCTACCTGGATCTCCCTCTCCTCTTCAGCCTCCATAGGAAGTACATGTCCTGATCACGTACCGGCTCGAGGGTGTCGCTCCTGTTCATGAGATCCTTCGTGAAATCGGCCAGTACCTTGGTAAGCCCAAGTGCTGCAGCTGCGGCCACTAGACCTTCCGGGAGGAATCCGCAATACAGCCCAGCAGATATGGCTCCCGTCCAAGCCAGTACTGTTCGGGTGGTACCCTTGACCAGAGACCTGCGCGACTTCTGGATGCGGGCCTCGAGCTTGGCGAGCTTAGGGCGGATCACGTCGCTGTAGAGCGCTTTCGCATCTGCTTCGGTGAAGGTTCCGTAATTCCTCTTGTACTCCGCCACGGCGTTGGCCAGAGCCGCCTTGAATAACGTGAATGCGTCTTCGTCGCGTTGGCGCATCTTGAGAATCTCGGAGGGCTTGAGCTCCTTCGCGAATGGCACAAGAGCAGTGAGATGCCTCTCAATGGCAGAATCCCGCTCAGCACCGTGAGGGTTCAGGTGAAGGCTCTTGAGGAATCGAATGTGAACAGGCATATCGGTGAGAAAGCCCGTCCCCAGGCACTGAGCCAGTGTAAGTTCAAAGAGGATGCTTTGATGATGCCGATCTGCCAGGTGCTCTGCGAACGCAACGCGACGCGATGCCCAGCGCGAAAGGGACACCTTCTCCCCCCTCTGCACTCTGCCGAGAATGCGGGGCATCCGTTGCAGCCCAGGAGGAGGGGTATCGGACACCTGGATCAAACAACCGTGCTCCACCAGATCTTCTGGCCCCTCCCCTGCGACCGCATAGGCCCCATTTCGCATCCGCGATACCACAACTTTGACGCTTCTCCTAATCTCCGCTGTTAGCGAGCTCATCGCTCTTCTCAGCGGCTTGTCATCATTCAGCCCAAGGCTGAGTCTCGACAGGCAGTTAAGGCAGTAGGTTGGGGGCGTGATGGGCAGTATGCGCCCAGCCTCGATAAGTGGTCTTAGATACATGAGAATGCGAACATCCTCGTGGAACTCCCGGCGAACAACCTCCTCGTCAGGAGGGGCCTGCCGATGGAGATGCTCAACATGGTGGGCAAGGAGGTTGTGCACATAGACTCGGTCCCCATAGAGGGCTGCGTAGTGAGCAAGACGTTCAGCGCGCTTGAGACGACACTCAGGGCTAGAACAAGGCCATCTTGAGCAACCCAGCGACAGCGAGGCGGACTGGGTGAAAACTCCAGGATCGCGCGGCATGCTCCGAGCAGACGTCAGTTCGCAAGACTGTTGCGCGAAGTCAAGAAGGCCAGACAGCGAGGCACTCCGTATGGCCGATTCCACCACCTTGCCGCGCCGCAGGAACCCGGCCTTGTGCAGGCGCTCGAATAGTACGTGTCCTGCCATCTCTAGATCCCCGGCGGGTGGCGTGGCTTCCGGCGCGTCAGCGGAGCAACCACGTTCACTCGAATACATCGAGGCTGACGCTTCGTGTCAGACCAGGGCACCCGGCATTGCCGTTGCCCCCGTCGACGGATGTGCATACTGCCCCATCCCCGGCGCGTATAGAGTACACGGGATATGTGGCGGCTGCAAGTGCGGCGTGCGGTGGTGCGGGCACGGACAGGAGGGCCTCGCAGAGGCCCAGGCGGGTAGCCGGAGGCGTCAGCCTCCGGTATGGGTCGCGCCACAGGCTGCGAGCCTCGCAGATCCCGAAGGGACACCTTCGGTGGGCGGAAGCGCGCCGTCGCCCCGACGGGGCTCCGGCACACGGGGGCCGCGCAAACGGAGGTTCCGTCCCGACCGACGACATCGGGACTCCACCTCCGGCTACCCGCTGGGCGGCCCTGCGGGCCTTGGTCAGTCCGGAAGGCGGCCACGACGGAGCGTGGCCCTCCAACCTCGGACGATCCGTTCAGGCCCGGAAATGGCTAACCGGCTCCGCAACAAGCACTTACGCCCACGCCGCCAGTCACTTCCCCATTTGCCTCCGCCCGGGGCGAATCGTACGTTCCACTCGTAGCCACTGAGGCGAGCGAGTGGCTCGGAGGTTTGGGAAGACAAGAGCCCATGGCCCCCATCAGCAAGCAGGACCAAGCCGGAGGAGGCAAGATGATGAGCCGCAATCGAACTGTTGTTGCCCTGGTCGCGCTGGTAGTGCTGGCGGCCGCGCCCGCATCCTTTGCGGACCCCATCACTGAACTGATGGAGTTCGAGGGCGTGGGGCTGCGTCTACCCCTTCAGATCACCTACAGCCCGCTCGGTTTCGATCGCGATATGACCACCGCCGGCCAGATGCGCCTCGAGTACAAGGGCGACGACTATCTCGGCTACTGCGTTGACCTCGCCCAGTACGCCGGCGACGCCATGGTGGAGCAGCGCAGCCCGCTCTCGATGCCGCGCGGCGACATGGCGGCCTACCTGTTCGAGACCTATGCCTCGTCGGTGAGCAAGAACAAGGATGCGGCGGCCCTTCAGGCAGCGATCTGGGAGGTCCTCAACGAGGACCCCGACAACGGCTGGAACATCGACTCCGGCCAGTTCAGCGTGCACAACAACAACAGCGTCAAGGCGGCGGCACAGGTGCTGCTGGACAGCCTGCCCGACAGCTACACGCCTGCGGGCACCACCACCGTGCTGTACAGCCCCACGAAGCAGGACATGATGATCTCGCTTCCGGCAGGCGCGGTGCCCGAGCCGTGCGCGATGGTCCTTATGCTGGCCGGCGGCGTGGTGACGTTCATGCGAAGCCGAAGACGCGCGGGGTAGTTTCTGTCTGTGCGGTCGATTCGAGCGGCCTCGGCCCTGGCGCCGGGGCCGCTTCCGTATGGGCGGGGTCGAGCCCGACCCGACGCACCCTTGCCGCTCACATGATGTCCCAGCGGCTCAGCATCGGATGCTGGGCGGGGAACAGCGCCTCGGCGAGCTTCCGCCCGTCGCCGGCGGTGCGGATTAGCCCGGCGCGGATGACCTCGCCCGGCTCGTCGGTGCCGATCAGAAGCTGCGTCAAGTGCCGGCCGCCGCGGATGGAGTGCCGCGATCTCCCGCAGCCGCCGAGCGAAATTGCCCGCGGCCCGATCTTCAGCGCGACCTCCTGCCGCGCATCGGCAATGAGCAGCTCGCCTCGCCAGCCGGCCAGGCGGGAGTCCTTCAGCCGCCGCCACAGCTCGCCGCGCATCTTCCGCAGCGTAGAGGCCAGGTTCAGCGTCTGGATCATCGCCCCGCCGGAGCGGCTGTAGCGCAGCTCGATGCGGCAGAAGCCCTCGCGCAGGCGCATCGCCAACGGGCTGCGCCAGTGAAGCAGGGGGAAGTAGACCTTCCTGTGTCCGGCCCGCTCGGTAAGACGTCGCATGGCTCGCAGGATCTGCTCGGGGTCGCCGGCGGCGTCGAACAGGCAGAGCTTACCTCGCCGCACGCCGGCAACGACGTATCCCGCTGGTCGCCGGCCTTTGCCCGGCCAGAGATACCCACGCCAGTCGCGCGGGTCGCGGTTCTGCCGGAACGTGGGGCGGACGACCGTGCCGGTCAGCCGCGCGTGCTGGCGGTTGTATAGCCCGTCGAGGTCGCGCCTCGTGCCGGGGCTGAACCGCGCCAGCCCGGCCGGCGGCCCCCCTGACGGCAGCCGCTCAACGTCGGCCACGTAGTCGTTCGACGGGTAGGCGCTGACGTAGCCGAAACGGTGGTAGAAGCTCGGTATGCCGAATAGGAGCGTCATGTCGTAGCCGCGGTCCTCCATTCTCCGCAGCGAGTCCAGCGCGGTGACGGCCATCAGCCCGCGTTTGCGCCGGCGCGGATGCGTGGCGACGGCGCCGACGCCGCCGACGCGTACGCGGGCCGTGCCGATCCGCATCGTCACGTCCCACACGCCGTAGTGCGTGACGGCCTCGTCGCCCAGCAGCCCCACCACGGAGGCCTGCCAGTCGTAATCGCCGCCCTCGAAGTAGCCGCCGCGGCAGTACCGCAGCCACGCTGCGGGCCGGCGGTGGAAGAAGACCTTGGCCGTCAGGTCATACAGCATGCCCCGCCGCGGCAGCTCGCACGGCGGAATGGCTCTGAGTCGCTCGCGAACCTTGCTCATGCGGTCTCCTGTTGTCTCGTCTCCGCTCGATTGACGGACAAAGACATTCGACACTGAGGCGCAGAGGTCCAGAGGCAAGCAAGGAACGGTCGTTCTTGCCTTCTCAGTTTCTCTGCGTCTCTGTGTCGCATACATACTCCTGCCTGGCTCAGGCCCATCAGTTCACGAGCGACAGAGGACTAGTCGTCGCGGCGGTCCATGCGCGATTCGGCCGCCCACATGTCGCCGCTGGCGCCTGCGCATCGCCTGACGGCCTCCGTGGCTGCGTCCAGCGCGGCGATCACGTCGGCGCTGAGTTCCAGCTCGGCGGCCTGCGCGTTGCGCTGGGCCTGGTCGGCGTTTCGCGCGCCGGACAACACGGCCGCCACGCCCGGCCGCGACAGGCACCACGCCAGGGCGACGGCCGCCATCTCCAGACCCGCCTCATTGCAGATGCGGCGGATCTCGCCGATGGCCTGGAACGTCTCGGCCTCGAAACCGTCCTCGCCGTGCCGCACGTGCTGGCGCGACGAGGAGAAGTGCCTCGTCCGCGCCCGCGTCTCGGGCACGTCGTCGGCCGTCGCGAACTTGCCCGTCAGCAGGCTCGCGCACAGCGGGCTGTAGCACAGGATGCTCATCTCGTTGTCCACGCAGAGCGGCTGGACCTCGCGCTCTATCACGCGCCAAAGCAGGCTGTAGGCCAACTGGTTGCTCTCGGCCCGCCCGGCGGCGAGCAGCTCCTGGAAGAACCCGTGGCCGAAGTTCGAGACGCCGACCGCGCGGACCTTGCCGGCGCCCTTCAGATCCTCCATCGCGCCGAGCGTGTCGGCCAGCGGCGCGGTGCGGCTGGGCCAGTGAATCTGATACAGGTCGATGTAGTCCTTGCCGAGGCGATTGAGGCTGCCCTCGCAGGCGGCCTTCAGGTCGCCCGGCGCGAGGTGGTTTGAGCTGACCTTGCTGGCGATGACGACGTCCTTGCGCCGCTGGCCCAGCGCCTCGCCGAGCACCCGCTCGGACTCGCCGCCGCCGTAGCCCTCCGCCGTGTCGAAGAAGTTCACCCCGGCGTCCAGCGACGCGCGGACGGCCGCGATCGAGTCGGCGCGCGCGTTGCCGCCCCACGTCCAGTCGCTCGGCGTCAGCGACCAGCAGCCCTGGCAGATCACCGAGACCTCGATGTCCGTTCGCCCAAGTTTGCGGTACCTCATGCGCGTTCGGCCTTTCTCCCGCTCGCCAAGGGCGGCGATGCTACCAGCTTTCGCCGCGCCGGTGAACTCATTGGCCGACCAGTCTCTGCCTCCCGACGCCCGCCCCGAAGGGGCGACAGGAGTTAGCCGGGGGTGAAGCGAGTACCGGCTTGCCGGGACGAGCGCAGCCCCCGGAAACGGCGCACCACTCCTCTTGAGCCCCGAAGGGGCGAAAGAGACTCGAGGGTGCGCGGCGCTTTCGCCCCTTCGGGGCTCCGCCGTGTGGGGGGGCGGCAACCGGGGGTTCCGTCCCGATCAACGACAATCGGGACTCCACCCCCGGCTATCCTCTACCGGCCCTTCGGGCCTATCAGGTGTGGAACCCGGTTCGGTGCGCCGGCCGGCCGAGCAGCCGTTCGTCACTCCGCAGGCACGGACGCCGAGCCGATCGGCCGGGAGAACCTGATCTCGAACTCCTTCCAGGTCGGCGGCACGGCGAAGGCCACGCTGAACGCGCCGGTCCGCCGTTTCGGCAGTTCGTACTCGTAGCCCGCCGAGCTGCCCGCCTTGTCGGGCAAGAGCCAGTAGCCCTCTTCGCCCGCAACGCCCACGCTCCGCGCCACGGCGCGGATGACGCCCGTCTCGTGCCAGGCGGAGAAGTGAAGGTTCGAGATCAGCAGCATCCGGCGCTGCTTGAAACCCTCAGGCAGCTCGTACGACACGGGCACGACGACCAGACGCTGGTCCTTCCTGGGCGCCATTGTTTTCGTTCCCGTCTTCCCCCCGCCCAGGGGCGCCACGGGGTTGGTGATCGACTTGACGAGCTGAGCCTTGCCGACCGTCCACTTGATCTGCGAGTAGTCGTCCGGCGGCAGAGGCTGCGGCCGCGACTGCCCGGGGGCCAACGTGCCGAGCATGCCGAGTGCCAGGCCGGACAGGGCGGCGATCGCGATAGCTGCGGTGCGGTTCTTCATGTCGTTCCCCTTCGACGATGCGGCGGGTCGGCCCGCCATGTTCTATCAGTGAAGCTGCCAGTTGCGCCTGAGCAGCCACTCGGCCGTCAGCAACACGACGAACAGCAGGAACAGCAGCGTGAGGTTGTAGAGGTGATGCGTGGAACCCTTCGGCGCGGGCGCGGCGAGGGCCCTCTGGCGGTCGACAATCTGGTCGATGATCTCCGGCAGCCCGGACAGGTCGGCGTATCGCCCGTCGGTGCGGCCGGCGATCTGTTGAAGCAGGCTCTCGTTGCGGGCCAACGTGTCCAGCTCGGTGGAGGTGGGAATCACGTTCAGCGGCAACTCGTCGGCGGCCATCGTTGCGCCGGCGGCGTCCGTGGCAGTGGCGCGGATGACGTACTTGCCCTCGGCGTCCGTGCGGTACGTGCCGTCGAACAGGCCGCCGCTTCGCCGGGCGGCCAGCGTGATCGCGCGTGCCTGCTCGGCCGCGGGGCCCGCCGGCTCGACGCGGCAGGTGACGGTGGCGTTGTTGGTGGGCTTGCCCTTGTCGTCCTTCAGACGCGCGGTGACCTTGATGTCCGAGCCGGACCTGGCGTACGGCCTGTCGGTCCGGAGCACCAGCGAGGCCACGCCCGAGGCGGACTTGGTCTGAACGTTCGCCAGCCAGCGGCACATCTGCCCCCAGAACAGCTTGTAGGGGCTCTCGGCCCCCATGCCCTGCATGGGCATGTACCACTGCCAGGTGGTGTCGCAGGTGAATGCGGCGGCCCGGCCCGCGCCAAAGGGCTGGACGGCCAGCACGACCAGGTTCTCCGCGCCGATCTTCCTGGTGGGGTGGACGGCCAGTACGCTGGCGCCCGGCTTGGGCCCCGGCACGGTGACGCAGCCGAGAAGCTCGGGCAGCTTGGGCAGCTCCGCCGACGGCTTGCGGTCGCCCGGGCCGGGGAAGTAATCGGCGATGCCCTCGAAGATGAGATGTTGCCGCCCGGCGGCCGTCAGCATCGGCACCAGCGGCGTGGTCTCCTGGGGCTCGCTCCGCGAACCGACGTTGACGGGCAGGATGTCGGCGATGGGCGTGCCGGCGTAGCCGCCCGGTCCGAAGCTGTTGTGCCCGCCGATCATCAGCAGCCCGCCGCCGTCGGCGACGAACTTCTTGAAGCCTTCCATCTGCTGGCGGCTGAAGAAGGTCGAGTCGAGGTCGCCGAGGATGATCACGTCGAACATGGCGAAGTCTTCGGCGGCGCGGGGCAGGTCGCCGAGCGTGCGCCCGTCGATCGACCCGTAGGCGGAGAACTTGTTCTTCTGCACGCGGATAAGGGCCATGAACTTGATGTTCGGGTCGATGTTGAGCGTGCGCCAGAGGAACTTGTATTCCGGGCGGATGGTGCCCTCGATGTAGAGCACCCGTATTCCCGGCTCGGTCACCAGGACGTGCAGCTCGGTGGAGTTGTCCTGTGCGACGGTCTCCGCCGGGTCGGTGGGGATCAGCACTTGCAGGCGCCTTACGTCGGCCTGCCTCTCGGCGGCATCCGCGCCGGGCGGGCGGTCGCCGGGCGTCCACTTAAGCTCGCAGGGGATGGTGGCGACGCCCTTGTCCGTCATGATCGGGAAGCTCGCTACCACGTTGCCGTCGGCCAGCAGTCGGACCTCGGCGGCCATGTTCGCGAAGCCGGTGGCCTTCACCCGCACGTCGATGCTCGAGACGTTGTTCTTGATGGCGTCGTACGGCGCGTCGATCGAGACCAACTGTAGGTTCCGCCGCCCTGTCTGCGTCTCGGTTCGCGAGCCGACGCCGATGGTGTAGACCGGCACGCCGATCTCGGCGAGGACGTCCTCGACGCTGCCGGCGGCGTTGTGCAGGCCGTCGCCGATCAGGACGATGCCAGCCAGCTCCGACCGATCGTAGTAGCCCGCGCAGCCCCTCAGCGCGCCGGCGATGTCCGTGGAGTCGGTGCCCTCGCCGCGGGGACGAAGGCGGCCCATCGCTTCGGCCGACTCGACCGCCTGCACCTCGCGGGCGAAATGGTAGTACGCCGGGCGAAGGGCGCGACGGATTCGCTCGTCCTGCGTGAGCAGCATCCGCAGCGAGCGGACGTAGCGGTCGGCCGACCCGCTCTGGTCGGCCGTCGCCATCGACTCGGAGCGGTCAAGCAGGATCGGCAGCCGAGGCCGGTAGCCCTCCACGTCGGGGACGATGCTGACGGCCGGCTTGAACAGCGCCAGCAGCAGCGCCAGGATGGCCACGCAGCGCATCACCATCAGTATCGCCATTCGCCGCGTGCCCAGGTAGGCATAGACCGCCGCGTAGAACACGCCCACAGCCAGCGCGATCTGCAACCCCAGCGCCAGCATCCAAACCCCGAACGACAGGTTGCCGGAAAGCGCCAGCACGACAACAGCCGGCATCGTCGCGACCAGACAGACCACTCCGTGTCGGCGACGCCCCTGGATTAGCTGCCACACGCCGTACGCAACCAGCGCCAGGGCGACGGCCGCTATGAGGACCATCAGCAGGCCCAGGTCGCGGACGCCCTGGAATTGGAGGATCACCTTCTCCATGTAAGGTTCAATCTAGACCCCCCGCGAGGGTTCCGCAAGCTCACGACGCCCGGTGAAGGACCGTGGGCGGGTCGTCGAGCTAGTACCCACTCATGGCATCAAGCGAGGCGGTGGACCCCCAAACCCGAAATCCGAAGCACGAATCCCGAAACAAACTCGAATGACCAAATGACGGGAATGATCCAAACCCACTAATCCCAGCACACGACCTTTGGAGCATTCGGGTTTTGGTCATTGGGGCTTGTTTCGGATTTCGGGTTTCGAGCTTCGGGCTTTCGCGCCGTCGCGGCGTTAGGCGCCGCGGATCCGCTCGGCGAAGTCCGCCAGCTTGGCGTCCAGGTCGGCGTCCTTGGCGGGCTTCTTCAGGGCGAGCGTCTCGACCAGGCCGCCGGGGACCAGCGCGGCCAGCTTCGCCAGCGTCTTGCCCTCGCCGCCGTCGAAGGTGCAGAACGCGCAGACGCGCTTGCCCTCCAGGTCCGCGGCGCCAAGGTAGGCCCTTACCGCCGGGGTCGGGCCCCCGGCCCAGACCGGCGTGCCGACCACGAGGGTCTGTCGGCCTTGCGTTGCGGGCACGGCGGCCAGGTCGCTGCGCCGGCTGAGGAGGGCGTCCCGGCAGCCGGAGAGAAACCCCAGCAGGCCGCGGCGCTGCTTGCGCTCGGCGATTTCTTCGAGGTCCGCTTCGAGCAGGCCCGCCAGCTTCTCGGCGACCAGCCGCGTCGTGCCCGTGCGGGAGTAGTAGACGATCAGAATCGAGCCCATCGCAGGTCTCCGCTACCCGACGCGTGGCCTCGATCGGCGGCGCGCGGCCGGGGACAGGTGACAACCGGGATATGTCGGACGGCGTTCGGCCGACGACGGCCGCCGGCCGTTCCGACGATTCTACCACCGGTCGTCAGACCAACAAGCGCGTCTTCTGCTCGGGGTGCATGTAGGTTCTGGGGAAGCCCTGGTACGACAGGCGTCTCGCCTGTCGAGCATTGGCCGTGATCAGGCACGGCAGGCGAGACGCCTGCCGTACCCGGACAGCCATCCCCCCAAAACCTACATGCACCCTTCTGCTCGATCGTGGCGAGGCTCGATTCCGCGCCGCACGGAGGGTATAATCCCCGCCCCTGGGACGTTGGAAAGGCACAGGTCATGGCCGAGAACACCTATCGCGAGCTTCTGAACGCGTTGCTCGACGGCGCGGCGCTCAGCCGCGAGCAGACCCGCTGGGCATTCGGGCAGATCATGGACGGCGCGTGGGCCGAGGCGCAGATCGCCGGCCTGCTGGTCGCGCTTCGCGCCAAGGGCGAGACGGTCGATGAGATCGCCGGGGCGGCCGAGGCGATGCGCGCCCGGGCCGTCAAGATCGACACCGGCGGCGCCGACGTGATCGACATCGTCGGCACCGGCGGCACCGGCCTGAGCACGTTCAACATCTCCACGACCACGGCACTGGTCTGCGCCGGCGCGGGGCTGAAGGTGGCCAAGCACGGCAACCGCACGAACACGCGAGCCAGCGGGTCGGCCGACGTGCTGGCGGCCCTCGGCGTTAACCTCGACGCGCCGCCCGAAGCCGTCAGCCGATGCCTGGCGGACGCCGGCGTGTGCTTCTGCTTCGCCGTCAAGTGCCACCCGGCCATGAAGTACGCCGTGCCGGTCCGCAAGGCCCTCGGCATCCGCACCATCTTCAACGTGCTTGGCCCGCTGACCAACCCCGCCGGCGCGCGGCGGCACCTGATGGGCGTCTTCGACGCCGCGATGGCCGAGCCGATCGCCCACGTGCTCGCCGCGCTGGGAGTGGTCCGCGCGATGGTCGTCCACGCCGACGACGGGCTGGACGAGATATCCACCACCTCGCTGACGCGAATCTCGGAGCTTCGGGACGGCGCGGTCAGCTCGCGGACGATCCAGCCGGAGGACTTCGGCCTGAGGCGCGCGAGCCTGAAGGACCTGTCGGTTGGCTCGGCGTCCGAGTCGGCGGCCGTCGTCCGCGGCGTGCTGGCCGGCAAGACCGGACCGGCGCGCGACATCGCCATGCTGAACGCGGCGGCCGCCATGGTGGTAGCCGAGCGCGCGGGAACCATCCAGGCCGGCATGCCGATCGCCGAGCAGGCCATCGACTCCGGCGCAGCCAAGAAGGCGCTTGAGAAGCTGATCGCGATCTCCAACAGCCCCTAGCCGCGGGACGAGAGAAGATGCCCGACGAACGATTTCTGCCGATTGACGCCGAGGACGCCAAGCTGATCGCCGCGGCACAGGACGTGTTGAGGCGCAACTACCGCGCCGGCCGGCACACGGTCGGGGCTGCCGTCCTGTGTGAATCGGGGAAGATCTACACCGGCATCGACGTGGAGGCGTGCGGCTACGGCCCGTGCGCCGAGCCGATCGCCATCGGCGCCGCCTTCAGCAACGGCGAGCGCGAGATCCGCAAGATCGTGGCCGTGCGCAAGACAGGCGCCGAGTATCCCGTGCTCTCGCCGTGCGGCAACTGCCGACAGCTCGTCTTCGACTACTCGCCCGATGCGATCGTGATCTTCAATCTCGACGGCCAGGTCCGAAAGACGGCCGTCCGAAACCTGCTGCCCGGGGCCTACGCCAGCGGCTTCGACGAGGACTGACGTGGTCCCTCGTGCGCGGGTCGGAGACACTCTCACTTGCATACTCGCCCCCCGGTCGCGAGCGACCGGGGGCCAACTATTGCGGTCAGTGTGGCGGGGCGCTCTGCGGAGCGATGCCGGGGTGTTTGCGGTAGTGAAGGATCAGCAGCAGGTCCAATCCCACGAGAATCCCGTTGATTACATACAGCACGAAGACCCATTCCACGTCTGCGATGCTCTCGGCGCGGACGAACTTGGCGGCCAGCCCGAAGAAGTACCCGATGAAGACAAGCACCGTGAAGCCCACGCTCTTCGCTTCAACTCGCTTGGCCTTCCAGGTTCGATAGACCGCCAGAGGCCACGAGAGCCCGAAGAGGATGAGCATGACCGACTCGAGGAACTGACCGATCTCGGAGGGCGCCATCGCCATGGTTCACTCCTTCACACTTGCGCGTCGCGGATGAGCGGCGTGTGTCCGCATATTTAGCCCCCGGTCGCTCGCGACCGGGGGGCCAATACAGAGCAGGCGAGGGCGCGTGAATCAACCCTCAAGGGGTACGATGAACGGCCACGGGTCGGGCGGCATGCGGTCCTCCACGTTGTGCCGCCGAACGTACTCGATGCGATTCCGAAGGCTCACCGCGTCGAAGCAGAACCGCTTGTCATACCCCGCAACCCAGATCGCCCGGCGATATCCGAGTCCCCGGCGGACCCGGTCGGTTGCCTTCTTGACGATCGCCGGCATGGGGACGGGCAGATACCGGACGATGCCATGCACATGCCAAGTGCCCACGTGAAGCGCATGGATGGTTGCGTCCAACTCGCGCAGCGCCTGGCCGATCAGGCCGCCGGCCGCGAACACCTCGCCCGGAGCGAACGTGAACGGGCCAAGGTGTAATCGCTTCTGGTCGGCGGCGCGGAGCTGGGGATTCGGCGGGAAGACGACGCCCTTGTCCACCCACCCGCGGGCGTCGCCCCGCAGCCATGGGCCGTAGGTCGTCCACGTGAGCATGATCCCCAAGGTTCTCGGCATGAGATCGTCCCGATGGTGTCTGTGACGTATTGCAGATCCTTCATGTTTTGCCCCCGGTCGCGAGCGACCGGGGGCTAAATATTGCTTGGGGAATCACTTACGCTTGCTCGGATCGTGACTCACCCGCGCGGGTTCCTCCTCAGTTTCGTCGCGTTCTCGCCCCCGTTGATCAGGTGCAGCAGTGGCTGGGGGCGGTCCACGTCGGGGATGAAGGCCGGGCGCTCGACCCACGGGGCAACGCTCAGCACGCCGGTCAGGTCCATCCAGTGTTGCACGCGCGCGGGGGCGAGATTCCAGGTCATGTGGAAGTGGTTTGCGGGGGCGTACTGCTTGTACTCGGCCATCGTGGCGTACTTCGGCACGACGAAGGTGTGAGGCCAGGTGGGCGTGGATGTGTTGGCGACGGCCTGCGCGAGCTTGGGGGGCATCTCGGTGGTGGCGGCCTGGTCCCAGATCATGCTGAAGATGTTCGCGTCGCTGCTGTAGGCCATCCGCGCGGCCAGCCCTTCGATGCCGCCGGGCGTCATGAACGTCACGCTGTTTCCCCCGCCGGGGAAGTAGAACTCATCGGCCAGCGGCATGGCGACGCCCTTCATGCAAGCGCTCATCGACGCGCCGGGCCTGGCCGCCCAGTTGAAGCTCGCCGAGCCGCTGTTGTCGCCGTCCACGAACCCGCGCGAGGCCCACAGGTCCTTCGGGCCAACGGGCACGCGGAGCTTCTTGGCCAGCGTCTTGATCTCCCACGGCTCCCAGACCTTGCGGAAGTCCATGAACAGGGGCGGCGCGCCGCCCGACAGCCACGTCATGAACAGCATGGTCAGCAGGCCCTGCACGTCGGCCTCCGTGGCGTAGGGCACGACGGGCTTGGCGCCCGCGTGGTCGAAGGTGGAGTTGAACAGGCTCTCCATCGCGTCGGCCACCGGCAGCGGGATGCCGCGCGGATCGGAGCCCCATTCGAGCTGGCTCATGAACCCGCCGCCGACGGCGTTCAGGTCGGCCATCACGTCGCGGATGATCAGGTACATCGCCAGCGACTTGTTGAAGCGCTCGCCGTCGGCCTCGTCGCGCAGCTCCAGCCGCTTGCCCACGTGCCTGTCGATCCACGACCGCAGGGCCTTGAGCTCCTTGGCGTCGTAGGCGCCCTTTGCGAGCATGTCGGCCAGCAGCTTCATGTCCAGCCGCGCGATCTCCAGGCCGAACGTCCGCCGCGTGGGGATCACGTGCGCCAGCGCCGTCTCCATGCCCATCGAGTCGTGGCCGAAGATCACGACGCGCCGCCCGCGGAGCCCCGCGACGGTCATCGCGGCATAGCACCAGTCGATCAGGGCGTCGGCCGTCGGATCGGTCATCACCGGGCTGGCGCCAGTGTCCGGCCAGGAGCCGACGTTCAGCGCAACCAGCCGGCCCGACTGCGCCAGCGCGCCGGTGACTGCGTGCGCATAGACCACGCCCGGCTTGGGCCCGCTGTTGCCGCAGGTGACGTTGACGGGCACGTCGGCCGGCATCTGGCTCAGCAGGCTGATCAGCGTGAGCTGCGGAAAGGCCCAGGTGTCCGGCGCGAGGACGACGGCGTCCACGCCGGCGGCCCTGAACTGCCGCGCGACGATGTCGGCCTGCTTCTCGCCGTCGATCAGCACCGGCGTCCAGACGACCTGGGCGTCGGCGCCGTCGGGCATCTTCACCTCGTCGGCGATGATCTGCGCGACCATCTCCACGATGTTCACGCACCGCTGCCGCGAGGCCTTGTCGACCCGCGGATCGCTCGTCGCGCATACTCCGAAAGTGACGGCCTTCGGCTCGGCCTTCGTGCCGGCCGCCAGACGCTTCGCCTTGGCCATGATCCGACTCCTTCGCTATGCCGCGGCAGGTGCTTGCCCGGCGCTCGACGGATGATACGGCCGCCGGCTCGGCCCGACAAGGCCGGGAGGCGCCACCCGGGGCGGGCCAAGCGGGGAACACGGAAGTCTGCACGGCACGACGGGCGCCGAAACCCGAAGCTCGAAATCCGAAATCCGAAACAAGCACGAAATCCCAATGATCCAATGCTCCAAACGCGTTGCCGAGCCCGCGCCCGGCGCTGGCTGGCGGAAGGCGGCTGCCGTATGCGACCGACAGGCCCGAAGGGCCGGCAGACGATAGCCGGGGGTGGAGTCCCGATTGCCGTGTATCGGGACGGAACCCCCGGTCACCGGTCTCCCATACCGCAGAGCCCCGGAGGGGCGAAAGCGCCACTCGCTGCCGGAGCGTCTGTCGCCCCTTCGGGGCGCGCGTCGGAAGAGCATGGAATCCCGCGTGCAATCCCGGAGCGCCGGGATTGCACGCCCTACGCGCGCCCGCGGTCGGCGGCCGCCAGGGCCGAGAGGAAATCCTCCGCCTCCCGGTCGTCCTTCGGCGCCGGGCCGACGGCCAGCGCGAAGCCCATGCCGCCAAGCTCGCGAACGATCTTCATCGCCCCTTCCGGCGAGACGTACACCTGGCAGAGCTTGCCGGCCTTGCGGATGCGGCCCAGCACGTCCAGCCAGTCCTGCGGCTCCGGCTGACCGGCGCCGGGAATCCACTGCACGCCGCGAAGGTTCCCGATCGACAGCAGCATGTCCAGGTGCGCCAGCTGGCCCTTGCCGTCGAGGTGGTAGAAGGCGTGCTCAAGCGCATTGCAGCAGGCCTCCAGATCCGGCAGGACGAACCGCTCGAACATGGCCGGCGAGAACATGTAGCTCGCGTCGCACTGGAGCATGTAGCAGCGATGGGGCGACCAGATGGCCGCCCACGGCGTGGTGCCCGCGCCGGCCGGGCCGATCACCGCGTGCTGCTCGGCGTAGTAGCGCAGCCACAGCTCCGTGATCCGCCGGATCAGGCGCTCGACGTGCTCCGGCGCGTCGCAGAGGTCCAGCATCATCTGCCCGGGCGTGCGGAAGCTGGACAGGATGTCGAGGTTGCCGCCCAGGTCGGTGATGCCGACGCTGACGCTGTCGCCCCAGCGGCGGACCGCCGCCCGCGTCAGGTCCTGCACGCGCCGCCACCAGACGTTGTCCGCGTCGTAGCGGAGGTCCAACTCGGCGATCTCGCCGACGGGGCCGGCGGGCTCGAACCAGACAGTGCTCGGCGCCACGTTCACCCGCGCGCCCAGGAAGCCGGCCATCACGCCCGGCCCGAAGTTTACCCACCACTTGGGCCAGGCCTCGCCGTAGTAGCGCCTCGCCGCCAGGTGCGCCTCGTAGCGGTCGACGACCTCGTCGGCCGGCATGTCAAGGCCGAGCTGCGGCACGAATCCCGGCGCATCCGGCAGCTCCTCGGCCGGCACGGTGCTGCGCTCCAGCATCACGATCGGGCGGGCCAGCTCGCCGGCCCACCAGGCCGACCAGGCCTCCCGGACCCGCTGCCAGTCCTGGGGTGTGAACTGCACGTTGGCACTCATATTCGCTCCTCAACCGTGCGGCGATCTGCGCACGTCACAGCCCCCGCAGGAACTGAAGGTCGCCCCAGTCCCACACCTTGGCCGCGTCGGCGTCCATGGCGCGGTTCCAGTCCCAGACGGCCGCGGACGAGGCGCCGTGGGCGTGGATCAGGAAGCTGACCAGCGCCAGCACCGCCAGCGCGCCGATCGCCGGCAGCCTCCGTCGCAGCGGCGCGCGACGGAGTCGCTCCAGCAGCGGCACCAGCAGCAGGACGAAGAACGGCATCACGTCGGTGAAAAGTCTCGGCCCGAAGCACCAGCCCCCGCGCCAGCCCCACCAGGACGCCACCAGCAGCCAGTGCAGCACGACCACGGCCGCCACCGCCCCGTCGAACGCCCGATGCCCGCGCGAGCGAATCCCCCAGACGGCGCCGACGATGCTGAGCACCAGCACGGGGCTGAAGATCAGCACGCCCCGGCCAGGGCTGACCAGCGTGCCGGCCAGGGCCTGCACCATCTCCGATTGGTTCGGATCGGCGGGACGGTAGTACGGCGGCAGCACGCTGCCGTAGATTCGCAGGTTGAGCCACGCGAAGGCCGCCGCCACCGCCAGCCCCCACGCGGCGAACGGTAGGAACCACCTGCGGTGGCGGATCAGCACCAGCACGCTCAGGACGACGATGGGGATGGCCGCCGTCGGCCGCACGAGGTACGAGAATGCCAGCGGCAGGGCGGCGAACTGCGCCAGCCAGGGCCGCCGCTCGGCCGCCACCAGAAGCCCCAGCGCGCACGTCAGCGTGAACACCAGCGGGCCGTGCTGCCACAGCGCCCGGGAGGCCGTCGAGTACATCGGCGTGCAGTAGGCGAACACCAGCCCCACGATCAGCGACCACGGCGCGCTCAGCCGCGCGCGGGCGATGAGGTACAGGATGACCGTGGCCGCCGCCGTCAGGATCGACGCGATCAGCCGCTGGAGGCCCTCGGCCCGCATCGGTCCGCGCCGAAGGTCGTCACCGAGCGTCGCCCCCATCAGGCGGGGGTAGACCGGCTCGATGGCCCACACGAACGGGGCCGCCAGCAGCGGCGTGCCGATCGGATAGACCGAGTAGACGTGCCCGCCGCGCCGCTCCAGTGAGTAGTGCAGCGGCGAGGCCGCCTCCACGTATTCGTCCAGGTCCAGGTCGCCCTCGTGGATGATGCTCATCGAGACGTTCAGGATGTAGAGCGAGTCGAACACCGTCGATCGCGGGATGTAGTGCGTGACGGCCACCACGGCGAACAGGGCGACGACGACGGCCGCCTCAAGCCACCGACGCCACCGGCGGGCCGCGCCGCGGGGGCTGCGTTCGACCGAACTGGCGTCTCGTCCGTCTGAAGGGTTCATCTCGTGGACCTGACGGGCTATGATAGGGCCACTCGTCAATCGCCCGCCACGGTGAAAAGAACAGGAGAACCGCAATGGCCTTTACCT
>Ga0307380_10004318_pt1 | contig 19279 bp, 18 predicted proteins | sample UN3MG_FD_202239 | JGI IMG/M metagenome (GOLD analysis project Ga0307380, IMG submission 202239) | Soil microbial communities from Risofladan, Vaasa, Finland - UN-3 | ecosystem: Environmental > Terrestrial > Soil > Coastal area > Acid sulfate soil | place: Finland: Risofladan, Vaasa | collected... | reverse complement strand
AAGTCTGAAGGCCTAACCGTGGCCAGTAGGTGACGCATGATTCACAAATGCTACAAAGTGACAGCCAAAGGAGGGCAACCGTGTCACGACGGCGGAGGGAGCCGGTGGATTCCCGGAGAGTGGCGTGAGGAAACGGGCACGGAGCCCTGCACTGCCGGGATGCTTCACGTCTGTAAAGACGCAAAGCAACTGCTAGGCTGGTTAGATGCCGAGATATGGGAGGCAGAGTACGATGATACCAAGTTGGTGATAGACCACGGGGATAAGCTCGCAGTCCAGCGGGCTCGGATAACCCGCAAGTTGGAGTCGTGGAACAAACGAACGGCGCGACTGTTCGCCTGTGATTGCGCTGAAGAAGTGCTGCCGATTTACGAAAAAGCCTACCCCGATGATAACCGTCCGCGTAAAGCTATTGAAATTGCTCGACGATTCGCGAACGGAGAAGCAACGAAGAATGAATTGGCCGCAGCCAGGGCCGCAGCTTGGGCCGCAGCCGGGGCCGCAGCTTGGGCCGCAGCCAGGGCCGCAGCTTGGGACGCAGCCGAGGCCGCAGCCTGGGCCGCAGCTTGGGACGCAGCCGGGGCCGCAGCTTGGGCCGCAGCCGGGGCCGCAGCTTGGGCCGCAGCCGGGGCCGCAGCTTGGAACGCAGCCGGGGACGCAGCCAGGGGAGCGCAGGCATCAAGGTTGGCCGCCTTTCTCGGTGTGGAGTTTGCGGCAATCGCCCTGGACCCAGATACGTTCGGACCGGAAGCGGCCAAGGCGGGAACATGACGGCCTTCCTAGCCTGCTACTACCTGCTACTCGGATGCGTCGTCGTACCCGCCCTGTTTCTCGGCGAAGTCTGCGAATGGTCGGACGAGCAAACGCTCAAGTTCTTATGGTGGGTGCTGACACGAAGGATAGCATGAAGCGCCGCTACCCGCCCTGCCCGTTCAACCCCAAAGACTACGATGTCAGGCTGAGTTACACCAGGGCAATCCAGACTAGGAGTTGCCCTTGGTACGGATACAGACCAGTAACCGAGAAGGACGAAGATGCCGAAGATGTAGGTTTTGACGAGGTAGAGACGTACAGTGGTGGAAATGCGGAAAGAGGGAAATTCGTCCACTCCGTCTTCTCCGCCTACGCCAAGCACTGCCGCACCGTGGGCAAAGCCAGTGACCCCGAGGCCCTGCAAGCCATCTTCGCCAAGGCCATCGAGGAGCTGATGCCGTCATGGGAAATCAGCGAGAGCATCGCGGAGATTGTGGCGAACTTTGGTAGCGACCATGAGTTTGAGCCCCTCAAGACGGGAGTCATCGCCGACGCCGAAGCTCCGATCTGGTGGCTACTCTCCAATGACAACGTCCGCGTGGCCGTGCTCAGCATCTTAGACTACTACGAGATCGACGGCAACACCGCCCGGCTTGTTGATTACAAGAGCAGCTACCGTCTGATGAGCCGGGACAAGTTTGAGGCCGACATTCAGCTTCCCCTCTACGCTGACGCACTTCTCCACAAGTATCCACACCTTACCCACATCGACGGCACGCTGGACTATCCGGCCATCAACGCCAAGATGGAGAAACGGGACGGCATCACCAACGCCGAGATTGACCGGGCCGAACTACTGCTGCTGGAGACTGGGGCCATGATGAAGGTCGGCAACGCCAGGATCGCCAAGGGCGAGAAACCCTGGGACGTGTTCCAACCCCGGCCCGGAAAGCCCTGTCAGCCGTTCGACGGGGTAATCTGCGGCAAGGTCCGAGACTGCCGCTACGTAGACAAGCTCGCAAAGGACGCCATCATCCGCAACGACGAAGAGGCCCGACAGCAATTCGCCGACGTGCTATTCCTCGACGCGCTGAGAAAGACGAAGTGGGCCGCGGTGGCCGAGTACGTCGGCGATATGCCTGGCGTCGAGGTGAACGGCAAGCTGGCCAAGATGGTGGCGAGGGACAAGAAGAACTACGACCCCGCCGCCGTCATCGCGTGGCTGACCGAGCGCGGAATCCCGCTGGAAACAGCCCTTGATCTCAACTTCAATACCACCAGCAAAAACCTACTTGGCGATATGGTGGTGGCCGGTGTCATCAAGGTCAGCCAAGAATGGAAGCCGGGGATTGTGAACGCAGAGGAACCGGAGAAGAAGAAAAGGTAGTCTAACCCAAGGAGAGCCATAATGGCAAAGCGAATATCCGAGGAAGCCGCGCAAGTCGTAGGCTTCGCCGAAGCCGTGAAGAAAACGGCCACCGACATCTCGAAGGACGTGGTTGACTTCGACCCCGACAAGGTGCTGAAGATGGACTGGGATGCTGTCATCAACAACATCGACCAGATTACCGACCTCGCCAAGCGGTCGAAGACTGCCGCCATCGAGGCCCGGTCACAGTGCCAACCCGAACTAGGCCTGACTTCGGGCAAGGTCGTCGGGATGCCCAAGACGAACCGAAGCGTGGCCGCGGCAACAGGATAGAAGGACTGAAGACAGCAGGAGGAGAACCAATGCTGCGTAGTTTGCATCTAGAGAGAGTGGGTTGCTTCCCGAACATCGACATCGACCTACAAGTCGTCAACATCTTGGTCGGTCCCGGTGGCGCAGGAAAGACCTACATCATCGACGCCCTGCGCTGGCTATTCCTTGGCCGGGTTCGGGGAGTCACCGACGAACGGGGTACGTTCAAGGAGTCCTTCGGTTACCGGGGTACGACGGACTTCCTGGTCCGTGCCGACCTCACCGGAAAGGATGGACAGCCAATTACGTTCAGCCGGATTCAGGAGGGACCGAGTCTGAGCAATCAACGGGTCGAACTCGAAGTCAACGGAGTCCTACAGCAAGGTACGCGAGAGCAGCTTGAGGCCGAACTCTACGCGCTGACCACGGGCAAGGCAGGCTGGACAATCACGCTGGACGCCGAGGGTTTTGGGAACATGAGCAGCACGGACCAGAGCAAGGTTCTAGCTTTAATCATGGGCGGTCAGGTCACGCCGGAGGAACTCCGGGCTAAGGTCGCCGACGCGCTTGGCGCAGTCGAGTCGAAGCTCACCGGCGGGGAACTCGCGTCAGCCCTGCGGGTCTTCGACTTGGAGCCGAAGCCCTACGAGTGGGATACTGCGAAGCGGCACTTTGAGGAGAAGCGCCGGGGAGTCCGCAAGACCATCGCGATGGTCGAGGAGCGACTGAAGGCTGGAGTCGGTGAGCCGGACCCGAAGCGGCTGGCCGAACTTCGCATCCGGCGGGTGGCCGTCGAGGGTGAGAAGAACGCCATCATCAGGGAACCGACCCCGACCGAGGACGAACTCTACGTATCCGAGAAGGCCCTGGCCGATGCCCCCAACTCCACGGCAGCAGACCTAGCCAAGCTCGAAGCCGAGTTGACCGCGGCCTACGCCGTCGTACAGGACATCGAGAAGAAGCCCGTGGCTGACCCCACGACCGAGATTGCCGGCCTCCAAGAGAGCATCAAGGCCACCAAGACCAGCGACAAGCCCTGCCCGTACTGCGGGCACGTTATGGACGCCACGACCCTTGCCAGCCTCAAGTCCCTGCTGGCCGAGAAGCAGAAGCAGGCCGAGGCATTCGCGGCTTGGGATGGCAAACTCACGCAGGCCCAGATAGCGGGCGACATTGCGCTGGAGAATCGCGACAAGGCCATCGCCCAAGCCAAAGCCTACCGGGAACTGGCCACCAAGCACAAGACGCTGATGGACAAGGCCGAAGCCTGCAAACTCCGCCGGCCACTAGCCGACATCATGTCCGAACTCGATGGCTTCGTGGCTGAAATCGCCAAGCTCGATGAGGCCGAGCGCAGGTCGGACGAGAACGCCAAGGACCGAGCGCAGATTGAGGCCCAGCAGTCCGAGGAGAAGGCACTCGACGCGCTGGTGAAGGTCTACGCCCCGGACGGTGTGCGGCAAGAACTGACCGCCAAGCGGGACGAATTCCTTGAGGCCGTCCACAATAACGTCAGGTACTTCTTCCAGAACCCGAACGTGCAGATATGGCTGGACTCGGGTAAGATGTCGCTGACCGGGGCAGAAGAGGATAGCCGTTCGATATGCCGCTTTAGCGAGAGTGAGAGAGCCCGGCTGGGCTTTTCGATTCAGCTCGCGGTCGGTGCCATTGACGGAATCTGGTTGGCAGTTTCAGACCACTTCTCGGAAGTGAGTCCCAATGACCAAAATCAAATCTTGACTGGCCTCGGTGAACTATTCGACGACCCCGAGAACAATGGGACTGCCATACTCTGCTTCCAGATTCCGAGACCTGAAACCGCCGCTACTTGGTCTAAACCCGAGAGTGACCGGGCTAGGAACGTCCGCTTCGACAACGACAAAGTACAGGTCTTTGCGATTACCGAGAACCACGAAATCCAGGCGGTAGAAAGGATACCATGACTCCCGACCAACTTTCCGGTTGGGTCGAAAAAATCGAGAACGACCTGCGGCACTTCAAGAAGCACCTTGCCGAGATGGACTTGCCCAAGCCCAGGCCAGTCGGGCTTGGCGAGTTGAGGGAGGCGGGAGCTACCATCCTCCACGATATGGAGCCGCAGCACGACAAGAATCACGAGGCCATCACTGTCTACATCTACTCCAAGCCCGACGGCGGTAGGGGCTACGATGTGACAATCAACGGCCTCACCCTTCCCTACGCCGTGGCCGCGCTGAAGGCAAGTCGCCAGGTGGCTTTGTGCGAAGTCTGCACCAACTGCGACATCGCCAAGATGCGTGACCAACTCGCCGCCAAGGACGCGGAGCTTGCACGGCTGCAGGGCGAGATTGCGGAGGCGCGGAGAATAATAGAGTGGTCGTTCGGTCAGTCAACGCCCTCGGTGTCTCTCGGAAAAGTTGCAACCGAGTGGTTCGCCCGCAACCACGTCCAGCCGTGACCACCGAGGCGTGGCGGCTCGGTCCCCCTTTGACAGACCTGAGATGCAGGCGTAGAATGGAGGCGTAGTGTTAAAACTCTTTCAGTATCTCGCTGAAGCCGGATACGATGCTCAGAACATCTCCGACTACTGCCGCACCAAGCTCGACTATGACATCAATGCTGATGCTGTGCGTCGTTGGAGGCGTGGTGCTAGACAACTTCCGCTGCGGATTGCCACCGGCCTATTCGCCGTCGTGAAGAAGGGCCACCGGGAGCGCAGCCTTGAGGAAGCGTTGAAGCCGTGAGCGCCCGCACCGGATTGGCCGCTCAAACAGCCACCCGCAGGATAGTCAAGCGGGAGCCATGTCCAATGAGCGAATTATCAGAACACGTTTCATCCCTAGAACTATCTCGCAAAATGCAGGAGATTCCCGCGTTACAAGAGGCGTCTAAGGATTCTGCCCTGATGTGGGATTGGGATTGTCACATCTACCAAAACGGCAAGCCACACTACGAAGTGTTCCCACGGTCAATTTGCACCGCCGCCGCAGTCCCGGCGTGGCTCTGTGACGAGATGCTGGTGCTACTGAAGAACGTCCGTGCCCCCAGTAATCACCTCCAGTGTCTTGCGGACTCCGATAATGACTGGAGGGTCACCATTGGCTTTGGTCAACGGGCGTTCGACATCACCGACCCCGATGATCTCGCTTGTGCCTGTATCGTGTGTGCCGGAGAGATGTGATGAACGACCGGTTGAGCCGCAATCCGCGCCGTTTTAACGGCGGCGGTTAGGCGAAAAACCTTGACAACCGAATTCCCTGTGGTACACTTTCCGTGACTATGGTAATCGGAACCATTCAAGCAACTGAACTCAGCCGCTCCCACGGGGCTTCCCTCCCGGTTGCCATAGTCAACCGTGGGGCGGCTGGTTTGGAGCGCAGCGTGAACCCCAAGACATTCAGATGTGCCAAGTGTGGCAAGGTGACAAATAACCATCACCGTCTACGCAGTCCGGTCTACTGTTCCCGGCGCTGCAAAAGCGAGGCCGCATCAGAAGCGGCTCAGGTTGTATTGCGGTGCGACCACTGTGGCAAGGAATTCAGTCGAGCAAGGGGTCAGACCGGACGTTCGGCTCACATCTTTTGTTCGCCAACTTGTGCGGCAAGATGGAAGATTGGCCCCAACAATCACTTCTACACGGGGGGAGGAGACTACATCACGCCACGTGGATATGTGATAGTAAGTGTTGGCGGTCACAGAGTGCGTAAATGCCGACTGGTAGCAGAAGAGAAGCTGGGGCGAAAGCTCAATGATGATGAAGAAGTCCACCACATCAATGGCATCAGGAAAGACGACGACCCGACGAACTTAGAGGTTTGGTCTCATTCGCATCCATCCGGCCAGCGCGTGAGAGACAAAATACAGTGGGCAATGGAGTTCCTCTCGCGTTACGGTTTTACAGTTGTCAACGACCGCGATGTAAACGCGGCGTGCAACACGTTGATTGCCGGGGCCGGAGCGGCCCATGAGCGGAGGTTGCGCCATGGCGCGTGACCTCCATCTGGAATCTGCGGGGCTTCAGCCCCAGCAGAGGCTCAAGTCAAGCCCACCCCGCCGCCGGTTCAAGCATCTCCGCCTCGGCTCGGCCCCGCAGGCCAAGCCCAAGCCCAAACCTGAGCCTGAAGAGATTCCGGCCTCGCAGTCCACGCCGGCCACTATCCCGCCCGGGACGATCCGGGGACTCGGCACTGAGGACGATCCGCTACTCCCGCCGGTCAGGTACAACGCCACTGGCGAGATGCGGAAGAACGCCAAATGGACGCCAGTACAGTGCACCATCTCGACGTGCGGGCTCTGGTACATTCGGAGTTATCCAAGCCAGAAACGCTGCCACAAGTGCAGACAGAGTGGCTTAGGGGCCGATGCCCAGCGCCACTACTTCACGCCCAAGGAGGTCACGAAGCTCGAAGTCAAGGCCGCCGAGACATGGGCGGAGTTCCGAGCCAGACTCAAGACGTTCGGCCTCAACTCGATTCCCGAGGACGCGGACCGACGCAAGATCAGGAACTTCGGCGTCTACGGTGACATCATGTGTACGTGGCGGGAGATGGCTGCGGCGAGGCTCCTAGCTAACGGCGAGATTGTCATCTTAGTCGCGGATGGTGTGGGTCTGCCCGCTGCTGCCATTTTCGACATGCTGGATGGGGTAGGTGGTCAGCCACGATTCAACGACATGAGGGCGCACTATGAGAACTCCGACGGTGGCCTCCAACTTCTTCAGGAAAGGCAGAGGCTAACCAGGCTAGTGCGTGAAGCCTCTGGACTGACCCCCAACCAAAGAGTTACAGCCGCCTTGTCGCTATCCAAGTTGTGGACTGACATCAGGGAAGCTCAACCACCTACCCCGAAGGTGAAGGAAATCAACTTCGGTGAGAGCCTTGAACAACAAGGCATCCGCAACATCGCCAAGGGGCAAGCCTACGATTACTCACTGCTCTGCGCGGGCAACGCCGAAACCGGCGCGCAGGGAGGCCCCGGGCCAAGAAAGTAGGAGGACATGGGGAGAGCATGCCGCCGCGACGAAGATGACCTCCGAGATAGGCTGGCAGAGCGCGAGACCGAGGTTGAGCGACTGGACAAGGAACTTACACGGATGCGACAGGGCGTCCCGTTCCGACCCAAGCCACCGCTCGGCGATTCTAGACCACGCACATGCACAGGATTACCGATTGGCTTTGTGGGATTCTGCCCTAAGCTACCACCGCAACCCCGTGATGCCCGTGGCCGATGGATTCCACGACCACCGGAGTCGTGGCCCAAACGCGGGAAGAGAACCTATAGGAAATGACCCTCGACGTGGTAGCGGGTATGATATGCGTGGCGTCGTCCGTGGGGATGTTCTGCCTAGCCATAGATGATATCGTTAGTGCATGGCAAGACAGGAAATGGCTGAAGCGACATTCCGTCGCGCCCAATCCCAAACCCAACCTGTCGGTTAATCGTTACGCCCACTTGTCTAATGATGAACTCGTAGAAGCAATAGCCGAACATCGAGGAATCATCTTGGCTGTTGACGAACACGGAGAAATCCTGGAAGGATGACCACTCTCAAGCAGGACTTCCAGCGCACGACCTGTAGCCGTTCCGAGTGGGCGCGGCGTTACCGCAGCGTGAAGGGCAGTATGCTCACCGCTATCTCCGCACAGCCTACGGAGAAAGACGCCAAGGTCCTTCTGGCCGAACTCGATCTAGAATTCTGCAAACGCTCGGCTGCCTACTTCCTCTTTCGCCATTGCCGCACCCTCAATTCCCGGCCTGACGAGGCCCGTGGCGAGACTCTCGTATCCCTCTTCCCACGCTACCGCTATCTCTGGCTGCTCATCAAGTCATTCGAGGAGCACGTCAGGACCAGCGGGAAGTCACGTTACTCCGGCATCACCATCGTCAGCAAGTCCCGTCAGCTCATCATCTCCTGGCTCTACTGCGCTCTCTTTCTCTGGGAGGTCATGTTCCGACCGGGTCGGACCACGCTCTTTCACTCCACTGACGAGTACCGTGTCGGCTTCGGCGGCACGGGAGACATGGAGCAGTGTCTCTTAGGCCGCGTTCTTTTTATGTACGACAACCTGCCCGACCACATCAGGGACCGCTGCCCCATGCGCCGGCAGAATTCCCCCCACCCCACGATGACGTTCTACCATCCAGCACAGAAAGGCATGACCGGCGACTACCTGATGAGCCGAATCATCGGCATCCCAGACGTACCCCACCGTATCCTCAACACATTCGCCCCGACCGGCATCTTCGATGACGAGGTCAGCTTGCAACTCAAGCCTCCCGTATTCTACCAAGCCGCAGTCCCGACCATCGGCTTGAACTGCCGCTACATCATAGTCGCCACCTCCACAGCCGCCGTGCCGGAGTCGAGAACGTGGTTCCGCGACTTGTGGTACGGAGCCGACTCCTCCGATGACCCGGACAAGGCTGAACCCGAACCCGAGGAGTTGATGCCACTGGAAGACTCGTATGTCGGTTGCGTCCTGAAGGACATCCGGGCTGGCAACAACGACATTCCCAACAGCGACCGGCTGCTCGGTAGGCGCAAGCGAGACAAAGCCGTTACGTTCATGCTCTGGTTCAACGCCGACCCACGCAAAGGCCGGATGTTCGCCGCAGATGAACGCGCCAAATTCACTGAGGCCCAGTTCGAGCAGGAGTACAACAACAACTGGGAAATCAGCGAGTCCTCAAGGCTCGTGTGGCGCATCGAGGAGAAGCCCTATCGCTTTCGGCGTGTGATGTACGACGCAACACAGAAGCCACCATTCGACGTGCTGTACGTCGCCGTGGATGGTGGCGGTCACGCCGCAGCCACGTTCGTCCAGTTGCAGAAACACCCCAGGGCAGTCCCCAAAGGCTACACCTTTGCCATCCTCGGGGAGTTAGACCAACCCGGAGCCCACGCGCCGGTATTCTACCGCGAGATGTTCCGGCGCTGGCTGGAGTGGTTCGGCCGCGTGCCGTACCGATGCTTCCCCGACGTGGCGGGCAAGCAAGAAGGATGGCGGGACCGCACGACCGACATCAAGCTGATGACGAATATCGCCCGTGATGTGTTCGACAAGAACTTCACGACTTTCCAAGGTAGGATTCCGCGTATTGGTGGCATCGCAGAAATCAGTGAGAAGTGTGTGGAAATCATCGGCTACGAAGAGGATGACACGCCAATCCCAGGGCTGGTGGTCAACACCGAACGTGCTCCAGTCACCGCACGCGGCCTCAAAGGTGCCTTGATTCAAGACCCCAAGGATGGGACTATCGCCCGCGGTAAAGGCAACACACGCTACCAACATACGGGTGATTGCTACTCAGAGGATACGCAAGTGCTAACCAAAGATGGTTGGAGGTACTTTAGCGAAGTGTCCACCGAAACCGAGTTGGCCACGCGAAGCGCGGACGGAGAACTAGAGTATCAACGCCCGACAGAAGTTTTCTGGTATCGCTACGCAGGCCCAATGGTAGAGTTGACCAACAAACGATGTCGCCTGCTGGTGACGCCGAACCACCGGATGCTAGTGAACCGAGACGGCGCAGAGCAGATAGTCCAGGCCCGCAATCTCAAGAAACGTGACACTATCCCCATGAGGGCAAAGTGGGAAGGCGACGACCTAAAGACTTGGGTCATCCCTGAATTCCGATCTGAACGCAAAACGTACCCACGACTTGACATTGACGCCGGTGATTTCTTCGAGTTCATGGGATGGTATCTAGCTGAGGGGTGCGTAGCACATCGTAAACCGGGGAAGCAACACAAGGAGTACGATGTCTGCATATCGGCCGTTGGCCCAAATGACGCCAAGAGAATAGAACCGCTACTTCACCGATTGCCTTGGACGGTCAGATGTTACCCCAAAAGGGGAGGATACCGTATATTCGGCGCGCAGATGTGGAGCTACCTTGCGCCAGTTGGAAACGCTTACACAAAAAGGATACCGAGAGTTATGTTAGAAGTGTCTCCCCGCCTGCTGAATAGACTGTGGACTGGTTACATGTTCGGAGACGGTTGGATCGGCAGCAGTGGCACCGTGCGAACGGCAACCGTGTCAGAAGGACTACTGGACGATCTGCAAGAGGTGGCATTGAAAACAGGGAGGGCATTCAGCAAATTCCGCCGCACGAATCTCACCTACACAATACGCGGACGGACAGGTGTATGCTCTGACCAGTTCCAAGGGGTAGAGAAATCCAGTGGTGATATTAACCTACATGACAACCGAGGGCAGTCACAGATGCAGGTTACCCAATACGAGGGAATGGTCGGCTGTGCAACCGTCCCCAATGGCACCCTGTTTGTCAGGCGCGGGTATGGGTATCCGGTGTGGTGCGGTAACTGCATCAAATATACCGCTTTCCGAGTGGTGAAGTACGAGGACATCGTAAAGCCCGCCGACCTGCTGGTCAAGCCGCCGCCACCCGAAACGCACATGACACGAAACCAGAGAATCTCCCAAATCCTAGAAGGACTTGCCGATGATGCGGAACGCCAAGCACGATCCAGAGACCCGCACAATCGCTACCGTCGTATCTATCAGACATGACACTGGCAACACAGCGCAAGCGAAACCGTGCCCATCCCGAACGATGCCGCGCCGCAATGCACAAACGCAAAGCCAGAAAGAGGGGGAACGGCGGTGACTACTCCCCTGCCGAATGGCTTGCTCGATGCGAATCTTGGGGGAACAAATGCCTTTGGTGTGGAAGGACTGACAGGCTTACCACTGACCACGTAGTTCCTCTGGTGCGCGGTGGTAGAAATGTTATTGGGAATTTACAACTTCTTTGTGTGTCCTGCAACTGCCGCAAGGGGACGAAGTCAACCGACTACCGCCCGAAGTCCGATACCAAGAAGGATATTGCATGATGAAAGAATCCATCTACGCGGCCCTGAACCGGGTCGCCATGCTCGAAGCTGAGGCGCAATCAATCCGGGAAGAACTGGAGAAGCTGCTCAATGTCACCACGGCCCATCGCTTCAAGCACGGCGACCGGGTGATGGTCAAAGACGTAGACCCAGTCAGGTGTCAAGCCGAAAGGACTGGAACTGTTGAGCACACAGTGGAGGAATACGTCGTTGTTCACATGGACGGGACTCAATCTACTTCAGTATACAAGGACTCCCAACTCGAACTCATCCCACCCAAGCCCGCCCCCGCCCAACCCGGTGAGTGGCGCGAGTACCCAGACATGGTAGGGTGGTGGATACCGTACCTGCTCGGCACGACATACGACAGGGCGATGTATTTTCCCATAAGTGCTATAGCAGAACAACGGCTGTGTCCCAGTGTTCACCGCTGGCTCCGCCTGCCCGACTTGCCGCCGCCGGGAGTAAAGTTCGGATGAAGCAAGACAAACGCAGGAACTTCGGCGAGGCGATAGTCGGCCTCGTAGCCGACCTCAACGCAGAGGCCATCGTGAAGGAAACGTCCCCGGTCGGTATTCCGATGGGGCCGTGCTATGGCCTCGTCAATTTAGGCAAGTACAAAGGATACATGTTGGTCTATGAAGGATACACGCAACTAGTCCTTGCCATTGTAGACAAACAGTACTCGGTATTCGGCGGCAACTCACGAGCAATATGGAATCCCAAGATGGGGAGACGTGACGACCCCGTGATGCAAGAAATCGTCAGCGAGGCGTGGAAGCGAGCTGTGCAGCTAGAAAAAGATAAACCTGGGACTTGCCCTGGTGCAACTTGACGCTGACACGGTAATATGGGAACGCGAAACGAGAAACGAGCAGACCGTTCTCGCTGCCTTGCGGAAAGCGTAGGAAACAACATGCGTCTACTTGTCTTTTCCGACTGGCTCTTGGGAAGCAAACCGCTACCACCCGGTTTCGGACAGAGAATCCATAGCCTTGTGGTTGACTTGAGGCCGAACGCGCTTTGGTTCCTAGGGAATACGATTGACGACCGCGTGGGAGTTCAGGCCGCATTTGTGGATCACGATGTTTTGGACACGTTCGGTCAGAACGGATGGATTTCACGCCTACGGTTCACTTACCCTATCCACTTCATGCCCACAGGGCATGACAGGTTCCTACTTGACCCCGAATGGAGTACGACCGTACAACGATATTTGCCGGACGTAACGCTCCACGACATGCCCGTGCTGCTCATGCCAGAGGGCAGGCCCACGCGAATCGTAGTCATGGACGGCTGGCAGCCACGATTCTGGCCGAACGAGAAGGTGACGTTACGGCAGCGGCTGGCCGGGGCCAAGCCACTGGCCGGTCGTGCCCGGACGCTCATCGCCTACGACGCCATCAGGCGCGAGGCCCAGGAGATAGCAGAGGACGGCAAAAAACACATCCAGAATCACCCCGAAGCGTGGGGTGTCGTGCATGGCGGGGACTTCCCGTACTGGGGATGCTACGGTGGCGACGAAACGACACCTGCATTCTACGCTGGATGTCCCGGAGGTCGCGAGTGGGTGGTGCTGGTGGATTTGGACTGCCGCGAGTTAAGCGGGCTGGTGCGGGTATAAGCACCTTCTCACAAGGAAAGAATCGAAAGAGGAGGAATCGTGAACTCAGGCATTTGGCTTGAGAGAGAGTTGGTACGTCTCGTCCCACGCTTTTGGCGGAAACCAGGCGATAAACCAGGAGATGCTTCGGCCCGACCATTCAGGTTCGATGTCGGTCAGGAAGTAAAACGTAAAGGAAGCTCGAAGGTCTACCGCATCATCTCCCGTTGCCGGGAAAAATCTACCGGATTCTACTATCCGGCCAGTGGTGAGGTTGATGTGTCCGAAGGATGGTGCATCAATGGTTACTTCATTGACCGATACGAGGCTGCCGTTTCAGAGTACGAACTAGAGCCCGTGAAGGAGATAGGATGAAAAGCGGATTGAGCCGCAATCCGCGCCGCGTGGGTTACGATTCTGCTGCCTTCACACGTAGAGGCTTACCGCATCGCCGCCGCAGGTATAGGCGCAGCGGTGGCGCGGGCCACTAGGCCGTTTGGATAATCACTTGTACAAGGACTTCCACTTGCCCTTCTGGTACACCGACTTCGGCTTGCCCTTCTCACCGTAGGGGGGGACGAGCGGGCCGGAGGGCGGCTTGGTGCTGCCTGGCGGTTTGACCTGTCCCTCGCGGGACTCCTTTGCCTCGGCTGACCGTTCCGGTTTACCAGCGGCGAATTCGGTTTCGAGCCCGCTATCCACAACGAACTTCTGCCAGAACGCATTGGCTCGGGCCATCCGGGTCGGGTCCGTACCATCACCGGCCATCTTCTTGTACTCCGCCACCATCGCTTGGTGCGTGCGTACCACGTAGGACATCCGCTGACGGTGAGCCTCACCGGGCACGAAACTGCGGACCATCCAACGTGAGGCCGACGACTGCCGGGAAACGTAGTTCCAGAAGGCATTGGTAGCGACGTCGTGCTTGCCAGCAGACCACGCCTTCGTAATAGCCACGCTGGCGGCAACGAGTTCTATCGGCGTCACCACTGCTGGGCCGGCCACCATACGGAGCAACCTCTCAGTCCCTTGAGCCTGAGCAGCGTAGGCCGCGTCGAGAGCAATGCCCCATGTGCCGACGTTCATGAAGTACATAGCCAACTTCATCGGCCACGGGTCATTCCGCTCATACTGCTTTCCACCGCCGGTCAGTGGTGTAATGCCCTTTTTCATAAGGACTTCCAGCATATAACCAGCGATACCCTGTAGGATAAGGAACTGGAGGAATCCAAAAGCCCGCCGCCAATCTCCATGTGTGGCGAAGCGTACTGCGTCGGCTCCACGCTCCCCGACGAACTCGGCCTGCCGCCATGCGAAACCCCGGAGGCTGGCCAAAGTCCTGAGTACCTCCGTGCCAGTACCGCCACCGTGAAGCGCAGCCGGAGAAAAAGCCGGCTGAGAACTGAACTGGCCCTGAATCTGAGCGATCTGACGGAGAAAAAGGATGCCAACCTTGCCGATAGTCCCCGTAGTCATCGCCACGTCCAAGTCAAAGCCATGTCTCTCACCCCATTCTCGTGTCCCCTTGGATAGCTTGGTGGCGTCGCCAGTCCTCGCCAGTCGGCTGAGTTCACGCTCAGCCTTAATGAGAGCGGCCTCGCTGGTAACACTCCGGTTGAGAAGTTCCTCGACATTCATGGCCGCGCCGTACTTGAGTGCCCCGGAAATCCACTGTCGAGCCGTCCGGTTCAACTTGATGTCGATGTCCAGTGCATCTCCAGCACTCGCAAGTCCGAACGTCCCCATCATGTCTAATGCCCCCTCACCTTGAGAGCGGTAGTAGAGTTCGGGCTTCTCGTGATGGCGCATCGCGTTCCAAAGGTCAGTTATCGTCCGAAGTTCAGCCGTGACTGTTGAAGAAAGGTCGTTCTCAAGGATGGAGTTCATCATCTGCCAGGGATTCTTCAGGGCAAACGTCGGGATCATGCGGAGAGCTTGAGCTCCGCGGAGCATCCGTAGAGCCTTCTCGACAGCATGTGGCTGTGAGGACGGCGGTTCAAGTATCCGGTTCTGGATGTAATCGATGGCCCAGCGCCGGACCTCCGAACTCGGCATCCGGCCAATGAAGTGCTGCAACACCGACGGAAAGTCTCGAACCCTCTTGCCGAAACGGTCTAGTACAGGAGCGTCCGCACCAAGACTACGCCGACGTGCGATGAACTCGGCAGCATCGGAGAAATAGTCATTGAATATCCCCACGTCCATCCGGTAGACCGGCCACTTCGCCTGGCGTTCAAGTACGTGTCCGAAAAACGCACCGCCACGGTTCTCTATCGTCCAGCGGTCGGCGAGAGTCTGGGCCTGACCTTCCGTGATGTTCTCGGACGCCGCAAGTTGCTGCACCCACGCCTTGCGGAATTCGTCGTCGTCGTAGAAAGAGTCAATTCTATCGGCCGGTGTCGTCGCCTTGTTCTGTTCCAGAATCCTCCGCATCCTATCCACAACGCCCATGTAGCCAGGCCGCTTCTCATGCTCAGTCAACCACGCGACTTGCTCTTCAACGTGCGGCGAGTTCAAGTCCAGCCGGTAGCCCGGCACGTAATCCGCAATCTTACCGACCGTGAGTCCAGTAGCCACCATCTGATTCCATACGTCATCGGTCAGGTGAGTAAGATAGCGATTGAATGATACGACCTGTGCCGGGTCGATGCCCTCTGTTGTCTCGGTATTGTGCTTCAGGCGCTCATAGAGCACGGAGTAGAGATTCGCTCGGTGCTTGGGATTCAGCGTCCGAAATCGCTTGCCGCCGTTGATGATTCGGAGGAACTGAGCGTAGTCGGCAATCCACGGGTGAGTCAGGCTGGCTCGGTCGAATTCGTAGTTCGCGACGAGAACCCTCACCACCTTACCAGCATCGCCACCCTTGCGCGCTACTTCGTTGACGAAAGTACGGAAGTTGTTGGGCCGCAGTTTCTCAAGTTGCCGTTGCTTACCGCGCGGCAGGCCAGCGGTCTCGTAGGGCAACTCCTCCGGTGGAATGGTGAACGTCTCCATGCCACCACCAGCCCCAGGAACTTCCATCTTGACCTCGTGGACTCCGGCGAGTTTGCCCGTATGGATGGCAGCCAACATCTCCCGGGCTTGGTCTCCGGTGAGGTCGGATAGTCTCTGAACGCCGTACTTCTGCCGGGCATAGTAGAGTGCATTGAGGATGGCGTTGCGTGATCCGGCTTCACTGGACGCCTGCTTGATGAGCAGCGTTTCAGCCAACCGGACGAACGGCACATTGTCCCTCAGTGCCTTGGACTCAACCAGTTTCATATCACTGTCGGCGGCGAGCACGTCGGCATGAGCGGTTTTGAGTTCTTTGGCCCAGGTCTCGGCCTCAACCAACTTGTCACGCTCCGGTTGCGGGGCTGGCTTCACCTCTGGGGTCTCCTCGGCAGCGGCCACGAACTCCGGGTTTATCGGCGCGACGTTGCTCTTGGGTTTGGGAGTTGGTTCAGGTTCAGGTGCGGCTTCCGGCAGGGGGTTAAGCGTCTCCCCACGTTTCAGTGCCATCGCGTCACTGAATACATCGTTGAAAGTCGTGCCGGGAGGATACGGTCTAGCGCGAAGTTCGCCCATGACTCGCTTCCTGTCGGCTGGCTTCATCTCAAATGGGCCGCTCCTCTTGAATACCGACTCGACGGCGTCGAGGATGTCGCCAATAGGCACGGCAGGCTTTGCCGCCCTCCCCTTGGCCTCGCGGTACTTGCGCAGCAGGCGGTCGAAGTCGGACTCGGGCTTGCCGGGCTGGGCGGCGGCAGACATGCGACCCCATCCCGTGAAGGCGACCTTGCCCGGCTGCCCCGATTGCCACTGGCATATCCTCTCGGCCTCATTCACATCAGAACTTACGCGATAGGCCACAGATTCCTCTGCGAATCTCGGTGCGAGTAACATTGCGGGGCCACGCTGTGCATCACACCAAGATGCCGCGATTGCCGATGCTTCAGTCCGCTCAGCGTAGCCCCCACCAGCCGCTGACATAACATCGAAGTACATGGACTCCCATGCGTCGAGTGGGTCTTCGCCATGCAATAACTCCGGCATCCCATCAACCAATGCTTGCTCGACCCGCTCAACAGTCTCGCCGCCATGTTGCCGCAATTCGTCGCCGTGCCGTATGGCCTCCTCGGTGAAGAAGTCATACTTCGCGCGGTCGGAACGCAACTCGCCATGCGCGCATACCTCGTGAATGATGGAATTCGGGCCAGCATCAGCACCAACCATTGCACGCCGACCGCCAGAGTCCCAATAGGCCGTCGCGTGCGGTTCTTCTTCGACCGGCATGTTGCCGTAGACGGCATTCATCAACCGGTCAGCCACGTCAACGTATTTCGGGTTACCCTGCACACTGTAGACTGCGGCGGCAACGAGATGTGCCGTCCACGGGTCTATACCTACCTGGTGGTAGGGGTCTCTGCTCCATTGGTCGAGTTGTCCGGCGATTCGGTCAGCCCCGATGTCTCGGAGGATTCCTCGGACATCATCCTCGAAGCGAAGAGCACCGCTGCGCCTGCGTCTCGCAAGTTCTGTGGGGTCTTCGGCAAACCTTTCCGTGCCAACAGGCGATTTGCCCTCTCTGACAAGTTGCTCATATTCCTGCTCCTTTGCCGTGACACCGTCCACCACGGCCATGATTCTCTTCTCCATCTCGGTCATACCGTCAATCTCGGCCATCTCATCCACAGACTTGGCGGCCAACATTCTCTCCCCACCCTTGACGATCTCGCCTTTGCCGCCGTAGCGGGGAGATAGGCCATTCTCTTTGGCTGTGAACTCGGCTACGCGGTCGTTGTAGTCCTTGATGCCGACGTTGTGCGTCTTGGCGTTCTCGACCGCCGCATCAATCGCCGCCTTCTGTGTTTTCTCCCCGCGCACCGAAATCTTCAGGCCAGTCTTGGCGTCCGAGACGTACCACGCCGTGCCGTCCTTGTGGACAAATAGGTCGGCCCCCTCGAATCCCGGTACTTCTACCGGCTTACCCTTGACCTCACGCCACTCCCCACCACCGAGTTTGACGTAGAACTTGTCGGTGACGGGCTTGGCGGCTGGTTGCTTCGGGCCTGCGACTTCCCCCTCCGGCTTGGAGGCCTCGGCAAAGGCCACCGCTTGCGTGTGGCCGAAACTCTCACGAAGCCGCTTAACGCTCTCGCCACGTTCGTTTACATCGGCCTCTTCGGGTATGCGGACGATTACTCCGTCGTGACCTCTTGCACGCAGCAAGTCTTGAACACGTTTGGTGGCTGCCACGACTTCTTCTTCCGTTGTAGGCTGGTAATAGGTACTCGACAAGACCTGTGCGTTTGCCTCTTTGAGAAGTCCCGACCATTTCGCATTGGAGTCGAGAATATATGGATTACGCAGTCGCACGACCTCCGGTGTTACTGCCCCGGCTTTCCCCGCATACTCACCAGCCTGTTCCTTAGTTTCCGCCACGTACCTGCCGGGACCAAGTAGGGGAGATGCACGGCCAGCGGCGACGCTCTCTTTACCGTAGACTTCTTCTTTTGTCGCCCCCTCGCCACGAAAGCCACTGAATGCCACGCCCGGCTGCGGCTTGGCGGCGGGCTGTGCGTACTTGGCGGCGAGGTCGGCAAGGACGGCGGGTGCTTCCTTGCCCAAAATCTCGACTAGAGCGCGCGCTTTGTCGCCCTGCTTGCCCGGAAAGTCCGCGAGGCTCGCCCATTGCGATACCAGTGCCTTCATATCCGGCGTGATGGGAATACCGTGCCTCACGCGATAGATGAACGGTGCAAGTAGTTCATTGGCAAAGTCCATGCTGCCGCCCCGCACGTGGACGTACTCGTGCTCGACTGTATAGAGGGGGTCGCGACCATAGGGAATGTCGGCCTCAGCGGGCGTCTGTCCGAAGAAAACCTTGGTTCCGACTTGGCCAGTCGTGGCACTGCCAAGACCAATGTCATTACCCTTCGCGCCCATGACTATGTGCATCTGCGTTTTGGTGTCGGGTGTCGGCGTTATCTTCAGCAGCTTCGCGTATTGCGAATACCGCGTAGCCAAATCATCGGAAATATCTTGGATTTCAGCAACGGCATCGGCAACGCCGCTACTTAGGACCGCGTCCCTTGCGGTGGAGGATATTTGATGCCGTCCGCTTACGGCAGTTTCCGCGCCGATGTTCTCCCACGCCTGCTTCCCCGCGCCGGGCGCGGGGGCGGGCTGTTCTGGCCCCACTTCCGGCGTCACCACAGCAGGCTTGACCTCCGCCTCTGGCACTCCCTCGGCAGGCGGGACCTCTTCCTTGGCGGGTGGCGTCACTTCTGGGGCGGCCCCCGGCACGATATCCAACTCTGCATTCAGGTTATTGATGTCCTGCTGGTTCTTGGCCGCTGCCAGCAGGTCGCCAAGCATCTTCCGGTCGGTGGGGTCAGCGATACCCTTTATTCTAGCCGCT
>Ga0307380_10004317_pt1 | contig 19279 bp, 18 predicted proteins | sample UN3MG_FD_202239 | JGI IMG/M metagenome (GOLD analysis project Ga0307380, IMG submission 202239) | Soil microbial communities from Risofladan, Vaasa, Finland - UN-3 | ecosystem: Environmental > Terrestrial > Soil > Coastal area > Acid sulfate soil | place: Finland: Risofladan, Vaasa | collected... | reverse complement strand
CAGGCGGTGGAGGACCTGGGGACCATTTTACGGAAAAAAGAGGGAAGACACGTGCTGGTGGTCAAGAGCACGGTTCTGCCTACCACGACCAATGATAAGGTCATCCCACTGCTTGTCCGGGCATCAAGGAAGAGCATCGGAGACCAGCTGGGGGTGGCCATGAACCCGGAGTTCCTTAAGGAAGGTGTAGCGATCACTGACTTCCTGAACCCGGACCGTGTGGTCATCGGTGCCACTGACGATAGGACGTTCCATGAGGTGGCCTCGTTGTACGGGCGGATAAAGGCCCCGATCCTGCGGACGGACCTTTCAACGGCGGAGATGATCAAGATGGCTTCCAACGCATTCCTGGCAGCCAGGATCTCCCTGGTGAACGAGCTGGGCAATCTGAGCAAGCTCCTGGGGATGGATTTCAGAGAGGTGGCCAAAGGGGTCGGACTTGATCCACGTATTGGTCCGCAGTTCCTGCGGGCAGGTTGCGGCTTCGGAGGCTCCTGTTTTCCCAAGGACATCAAGTCGATAAGGGCCCATGCCAGAGAACTGGGGGTTCCCACCGACATGCTGGACGCGGTGCTTTCCGTTAACAATAGGCAACCACTGCGCATGGTCGAGATATTGGAAAGAGAGATGGACCTGGAGGGAAAGACCGTGGCCGTCCTGGGACTGGCCTTCAAGCCCGGCACCGACGACATCCGGGAGGCGAGCTCCCTGACGGTGGTGAAGGAACTGCTGAGGAAGGGTGTCAAGGTCCGAGCCCACGACCCTCGGGCCATCCCCAACTTCAGGCGTCTATTCCCGGGGATCACCTATTGCGATAGTGCCGAGGAATGTCTAAGTGAGGCGGACGCGGCGCTCATCCTCACCGAGTGGAAGGAGTACGCCGATCGGGTTCTTTACGGCGACATGCTCGTGGTTGACGGCCGGGGCATCACGAAGACTAATAACTATCAAGGGATATGCTGGTAGGACATGAAAGCAGTGATCCCTGCGGCCGGATGGGGCGTACGTTTTCTTCCTCTGACGAAGGAGCAGCCGAAGGAGATGCTCCCGGTCATCGACAAACCGGTCATACAGTACGTGGTGGAAGAGGCGGTCGAAGCCGGCATCGAGGACATCATCATCGTCACCGGTCGGCACAAACGGACCATAGAAGACCATTTCGATCATTCCTTCGAGCTGGAGGCCATTCTGCAGAACGGCAATCGCCGCGAGCATTTGGAGAAGATTAAGGACCTATGCAACCTGGCGAACCTCCATTACATACGTCAGAAGGAACCAAAGGGACTGGGGGATGCGGTCTACCAGGCCAGGCATCATGTGGGGAACGAACCTTTCGCCGTCATGCTCGGCGACACCATACACGTGTCCGACGTTCCAGTGGTCAAACAGTTGATGGATGTACACGCGCGCACCGGAAAATCGGTCATCGCGGTGGAAAGGGTCCCGGGAGAGAAGGTCAAGGACTATGGGGTGCTGGACGCCGTCAAGGTGGAGGACCGCTTGTACGAGATAAACGACCTGGTGGAAAAGCCATCGCCGGCCGAGGCGCCCTCGGACCTATGCATCGCCGGCACGTACGTGCTCACTCCAGGCATATTCGAGTGCATAGAGAGGACCAAACCTGGTCACAACGGTGAACTGCAGCTCACCGATGCCCTTAGATTATTGAGGGAGAAGGAGGGTATGCTGGCCTGGGAGTTCTCGGGCAAGCGATATGACATCGGTGACATTCCGGGATGGATCACCTCACAGTTCGAGCTGGCCCTTAAGCATCCTCAGTACGGAGAGCAGATAAAGACATTCCTGCGCGATCTAAACAAACGAGAGCCGTTCCTATGATGTTCGACCTACGCTCGTTCATCGCGTAGGGTTCTAACCGCACCGCGGCCGGAGTATAACGCGGAACAGGTTCTTCCGAAAGGACCGGTGATCAAAGGACCAGAGGCGGATGGACCACAACTTCATCTCTCCAGTGATTTTTTGGAAAAGATGGGAATTATGCTAACCAAGGTTGACGAATATTTCCACTGAACGGGGACATTATTAATGACGGAGAACGTTTGGTCGGGCGTGACATCCTGCTTCGAGCTGCGGAAGGTCAGTGTGACCCTGAACGGCAACCAGGTCATTACCAGAGGGGACGTCGAGGTGAGGAAGGGAGAGCTGCTGGCAGTGGTCGGTCCCTCCGGCGCCGGTAAGTCCACTCTGCTTCGCTGCCTGAACCGCCTTACCGAGATCACCACCGGCGAGATCTCGTTCTTAGGCGTTCCTTTGCATGACATTGACCCCATCACCCTGAGACGGCGAGTGGGCATGCTGTTCCAATTACCTGTGATGTTCGAAGGGACCGTGGCCGACAACATTAGCTACGCTACCACCCTGGGCGCTCCCGCGAAGGATGTGGCCGAAATGCTCATCAAGGTCGGGCTGGACCCTTCGTTCGCCAACAAGAACGCCTCCACGCTTTCGGTGGGGGAGCAGCAGAGAGTGTGCTTGGCCCGGGCCTTGGTGAACTCCCCGGAAGTGCTGCTGATGGACGAACCGACCGCCTCCCTGGACCCGGCCAACACCCGCTTGGTGGAAGAGCTTATGATCAGGTTGAAGAATGAAGGGATAACCATCGTTCTGGTGAGCCACAACATGGCCCAGGCCCGCCGCTTGGGAGAGAGGGTGCTGCTAATGAAGACGGGAGAGACCATGGGGACCTTCCCCCGGGAGGAGTTCTTCCGCGATTACGGTGAGGAGGGAAATTGGTGATCTGGGATTGGATGGTGCTGATAAGAGTGCTCTCGGCCGTGGGATTGGTCACAGCGGTCATAGTACTGACCTCCCGGCTCAAACTGGGTTTGGTCTCGGAGATGGCCCAGGCCATGATAAGGGCCTTGGTGCAGCTGACAGCTCTCGCCCTGCTTCTCTCCTTCGTTTTCCAGATGGAGGATTTCGCACCTTTGCTTTTAGTATTGGCCGTCATGTTGGCCTTCGCATCATTGACCTCGGCCCGCCGGGTCCGCGACCTGCCCAACGCATTCCGTGTGAGCCTCGTGTCCATCTTGGCCTCATCGGTCCTGACCATCACCGTGATGGTGGTCATCGGGACGTTGCCATTGCGTGGCGAATATCTCATTCCGTTGGGTGGAATGGTCATCGGCAATACCATGAACATCAACTCCCTGGCGCTTGACCGTCTGAGGGGCGAGGTGGTCAACCAGACGGCGCGGGTCGAGGCCGCTTTGGCCCTAGGGGCCCGCTACGATCAAGCGATCGCGCCCATGGTCCGCAAGGGTGTGCGGTCCTCGCTCATCCCTACCGTGGACAACATGAAGACCTTGGGACTGGTGTGGATACCGGGTCTCATGGCCGGTATGGTGCTGGCGGGAGCCGACCCCATGGAGGCGGCAGTGTTCCAGATAGTGATCTTCTCCATGATACTGGCATCGGGGGCCATCACCGCCGTTCTGTCCACAAGGTTGATGTCCAAAGAACTGTTCACCGAATCTCATCAATTGTCCTACCGTGGTTAGAATGGTTACCGATATTTCCCCCAAGACCGGAGCAGTGCTCAGCACCCTGCTCTCCAGCCTGATGATGGGCTCCTCCTACGTGGCGGTAAAGATGCAGGTGGGCAGCACCAACCCCTTCCTGCTGGGAGCAGCGACCATGGCCGTCGGCTCCCTGGCATTGATATTATACATGTTCTGGAGAAGGATATTTACCAAGGCGATGCTGGGCCGTTGGGAATTCTGGGCGGCCTCCCTCGCTAACACCTGTGTGGTAGCACCCACCTATGTCGGTCTGACCATGACCACGGCATCGGCCGGAGCCTTGATAATTGGCACGAACGTGATATTCGTGGCGTTCTTCAGCCGCTTGGCCTTCAGAGAGAGCCTGAGCCTTCACCGGACCGCCGGTTTGGTCCTGGCCATGATGGGGCTGATAACCCTGACCACCCGTTGGGACCCTTCGACCTTGGAAGGCACACAGATGTTAGGCAACCTGCTCATGCTGACCGCGGCCGCGGGCATCGGTGTGGTGGTCATCATGTCCCGCGTGGCCTTACGTACCCTTCGGCCGGAGCAATGGACCCTGGGATTGCACATGTTCCTGCCGGCGACATTGCTGGCCCTTTCTTTCCTGATACCGTTAGAGGGTTCGTTGAACCTGTCGGCCCTGCCTGTGGTGATGTTCGTCGGTCTGTTATGCACCACGCTACCAGCGGTGCTGTGGATCGGGGCGCTCAAACATTTGAGCGTGGTCAGCTCCGCCACCATATTGCTATGTGAATCAGCCTTTGCCGTGTTCCTCAGCTGGCTGGTCCTTGGCGAGAGCATCGATGCCTTCGTGGCCATCGGTGCCGTGATGATATTCAGCGCTATCCTGATAATGGCAAGAACGGACTAGAACCGGGCCTTAAGAAGAATGGGAAAAAGGTTTGAAAGTCATTGGACCGACAGAAGATCACTTCTTCTTCTTGTCATCCTTCTTCTTGTCATCCTTTTTACCGCACTTACCGCAGGACATTGCTTGACCTCCTATGGACAGGCCCACGACATAACGATTGATAGGTGAAATATATTAATGTTATCTAGGCCGTAAAATAATTATTAAAAAAGTATACGCTTAGTAATACTTCGCTCGATTTCTTGATACCTGTTCTTTTTACATCTTTCCATTACCTTAAAAGATAAAGAAAGACAGTAATATCATCTTTAAATTTGATACTGGCTTCACAATATTATCAAAAATCAACATTGATTCCCAGACGATTCCAATTAAATATACTTCCTGACCCTAGCAGTTAGAAGGTGGGTAAAATGCAGGTACTGCAAACTTCGAGATTGCTGACCGATGAGTACACGGCGAAGATATTGATGGCCACTATGGGCCGCCCTAAGAGCGCCTTCGAATTGAGCGACGCCCTAGGCATCCCGATAGCCGCCTGTTACCGGAAGATCCGTGTGCTCGAAGATGCCGGACTGATCCATTGCTCCGAAAGACGATTGACCCAAGCGGGTAAGAGGATCAGCATGTACAAGTCGATGGTGCGCAATGCGAACATCTCCTTTGAAAGGAACAAGATACGAGCCCGTATCGAGATGATCGATGGAAGTAGCACCGATGACTGTCTAGACATAGATCTGAACGCCATGTTCAGTGAATCGCACGCTTAATGGGGCGGTCCCCCCTGCCCATTTTTCTTTTTTTTGATTCCTTAGAGGAATTGATTTTATAAAATTGGAATCGAACAGCGCAGAAAAATCGACAATTCCAGTAGGGAATATCGGAAAATATAATTAATTCCACCTGTGCTATGCGTTTTCCGTAATCCTTATAACTAATGTCACGGACATGAACCCGGCGATAGGCCATGTTCCGGCGGATGTCCGCCCAGAGGAGGAAGCGGAGAATGAGTGACGGAAATACCATCGAGAGCGTAATGGAAGAGATACGGCGATTTCCGCCGTCCAAGGAATTCAGCGAGAAGGCCTACATCAAGAGCATGGAGCAGTACAATAAAATGTACAAGGAGTCCATCGACGACCCGGAGAAGTTCTGGGGCGAGATGGCCGCCAAGGAGCTCCAATGGTTCGCCAAATGGGACCGTGTTCACAGCTGGGATGTTGATAACACCATAATCAAATGGTTCGAAGGCGGCAAATTGAACGTCTCCTACAACTGCCTGGACCGGCATCTGGAGAACGGCCGCAAGAACAAGGCGGCCATCATCTGGCAGGGAGAGAACGAGGATGATGTCAAGATCTACACCTACCAGCAGTTGCACACCGAAGTATGCCGCTTCGCCAACGTCCTGAAGTCGTTGGGCGTGAAGAAGGGCGACCGCGTTTCCATGTACCTCCCGATGATACCCGAGCTGGCCATCGCTATGCTGGCCTGCACCCGCATCGGCGCTGTGCACAGCATCGTGTTCGGAGGCTTCAGCTCTGCATCGCTCAAGGACCGCATCGCCGACTGCGAATCCAAGGTCCTCATAACCGCTGACGGTAACCACCGTGGTAGCAAGTTCGTGCCCCTGAAGACCAACGCCGACGCGGCATTGGAGAGGGGAACGTCGGTAGATAAGGTGGTCGTGGTCAAGCGGGCCGGGGCAGATTGCCCCATGATGCCCGGTCGGGACATGTGGTGGCATGACGAGATGGCCAAGGCCGCCCGGTCCTGTGAGCCGGCGTGGTGTGATGCTGAGGACCCGCTGTTCATCCTATACACCTCTGGATCGACCGGAAAGCCCAAGGGCGTGGTCCATAGTACCGCCGGCTACCTGCTCGGAACCAGTATCACATTCAAGTACGTCTTCGACTACCATGAGGACGACACCTACTGGTGCACGGCCGATATCGGTTGGATAACCGGGCACAGCTACGTCGTCTACGGTCCGCTCTGCGCTGGTGCGACCACCCTCATGTTCGAGGGCATCCCGACCTACCCACAGGTGGACCGCTTCTGGAACATCGTGGAGAAGTTCAAGGTCAACATATTCTACACCGCCCCCACCGCCATCCGCTCCCTGATGAGGGAGGGCGAGAAGTGGCCACAGAGTAGGGACCTGTCCTCGCTGCGGGTGCTCGCTTCCGTGGGCGAGCCCATAAACCCGGAGGCGTGGATGTGGTACCACAAGTACGTGGGGAACGAGAAGTGCCCCATCATGGACACCTGGTGGCAGACCGAGACCGGCTCCCTGATGATAACCCCGCTGCCGGGGGCCATAACCACGAAGCCCGGCTCAGCCACGTTGCCTTTCTTTGGCGTGAGTCCGGAGGTGGTCAAGGACGATGGGACCCTCGCCGGAGTGAACGAGGGCGGTTACCTATGCATAACCAAACCCTGGCCAGCCATCATGCGGACCGTGTGGGGAGAGCACGATCGCTTCAAGGAGCTATACTGGACCCGGTTCCCGGGCAAGTACTTCACCGGCGATTCCGCCCGCAAGGACGAAGAGGGATACTACTGGATCATGGGCCGTGTGGACGATGTGATCAAGGTCTCCGGGCACCGCATCGGCGCGGCTGAGGTGGAGAGCGCGCTGGTGTCCCACCAAAGCGTGGCCGAGGCAGCCATCGTTCCGGTGCCGCACCCCATCAAGGGAGAGGCCATCTACGCCTTCGTCACTTTGAAGACGGGAGTGGAAGAGACGGAACAGCTGCGCAAGGAGCTGGTGACCCATGTGCGAAAGGAGGTGGGACCGATAGCCACCCCGGAGGTCATACAGTTCTGCCCCGGAATGCCCAAGACCCGCAGCGGCAAGATCATGCGCCGCATATTGAGGAAGGTGGCCACCGGTACCGCGGAGGGGCTGGGAGACACCTCTACTCTAGCGGACCCCGCCATATTGGATGTGCTCATAGAAGGCAGCCGGGCCCTTTCCAAGAAGTGAGAAACCTTTTCCCGATCCCTTTTCTTTTTACATCTTACTTTTTCTTCAGCTCGTCCTTGAAGTAGGAGATCATCTTCTTTACGTTCGCCAGCTCCATGAAGAAGCGATAGTCCTCACGAGTGAACTCCTTCAATGCGTACAGGGTCAGAATGAATGTCCCTATCGACATCAGACCGAAAACCACCAGCATGAACCAGCTGCTGACCTCTATGAACATACCGCATAATGCCAAGGCCACCGCTGCCGCCACGCCGGCCAGCAACTGTAGCGCTAATCTTGGGTCGGTGGTGGTACCGGTCAGATGCCACACTACGTAACGTATGACCAGGAAGTTGAAGGTGGTACCGATCAACAGGGCAATGGCCGCTCCGGTAAAGGATAACCCTAACCCGAATCCGAGGAAGGAGTCTGGTATGAAAAGCAGGAACATCCCCAGGCTCACTACGAATGTCATTAGGGTGATGCGGGCCGAAAGGTCCGGACGGTCCACGGCGATTATTTGTGATGCGTGCACCGCATTGAGCATCATGATAAGATTGGTCACCGCCATGATGCCGATGGCCTTCCCAGATTCCTCGAACAAAGGTCCGAGAAGCACTAAACAGACCTCGAAGGGGAACATGATGATGACGATGCTCACTGGCAGTCCGATCATCATAATGTATCTCTCCGCCTGTCTGGTCAAGGTCCTGATCTGTTTGAGATTCCCTTCGGAATGCAATTTGGAGAAGGAGGGGAAAGTGAGAGCGGCCACGGCAGTGCTGATGGCCGCAAATACTCCCAGGAACACCTGGGGAGCGGAATACAGCCCAACCTCCCCGGAGGTCCAGAAGAAGCCCAGGAGCAACTTGTCCATCGTACTGCTCAAAACACTGATGATTGCGATGAGGGCCAACGGCAACGCGAACTTGTAATATGAACGGAAGAGCGTCGGCCGTCGCCATTTGATGTGGTCCCTGAACAGGAGGTACAGGGCCATTATCGCTACCGCCAGAGCACCGATCACGTAGGTGAAGGCCAACTCGATGACCCCCATGAAGTTGACGCAGACGAAGATGATCAGGGGCACCCTTACAATGGGGTCGATCAACGTGACCAGGGGCAACTTGGCCATCTCCATCTTGGCCTGGAAGGTGGCGGTCGCTATCGATGATATGTCGAACAGCACCTGGAAGAGGACGAATAGCAATATGAGGTCGGTGCTGGTCTCCTCCAGCGTTCCTCCCAGGACCGATGTCCATACGAAAACAGAGACGAGTATGAACGCCACCATTATTCCGGTCAAGGTCAACTTGATGATCGCGAAGGTACTGACGCAATCATCCAGGTCCTGCCCTTCCGATATCCTCTTGATGTGCGCGCTGCCGAAGCCCAGGTCGGAAACGGCGTTGAAGGTGGCTACGAAGGCCAATGTCCAGGTGACAGATCCGTATATGTCCTTGCCTAGATACCTGGTCATGAAATATAGGCCTACGAAAGCCAGAGCCGAGGAGAGTAACCTCGACAGGAACAGGATGAAGGACCTTCTACCGATCACGTAATCGTCTAGGAAGACGACCCAGGCTATTTAACCCTGCGCAGATAGGCCCAGTGTTCAGTCCTCCTCCCACTTTGTGACCAGTACGGCCACTACAACGAATATCACGGCGATCACGGCCACCACGAGCAAGTTCAGATACGCCCCCTCCATATTATCGTAGACCATGGCGTCCCTCAACCCCTGACCGAAGTACGTCAACGGCAGCGCCGATGCGATGGTCTGCAGATAATCCGGCATGAGCTCCAGTTGGAAGAAGGTGCCTGACAGGAACATCATGGGGAAGGTGATAGCGTTGGTCGCGGCGCTGGCCGTCTCCTCGTTCTTGACGAAGCGGGCGATTATCATGCCCAACGCAGAGAACATGGCACTGCCGGAGATTATCAACAGTATGGCAGCGGGGTTCAACGTCATGCTCATTCCGAAGACCAGAATTCCGAACACCATGACCACTGAGAGAGTGATGAACGAGATGAACAGGAACCATATCATTCGGGAGATCAACCACTCGAACGGGGTCATCGGTGTCGTCGCCAGCTTGCGGAATATACCGGCGGCGCGGAAACGGGATATGGTGCCCTGCATGCCGAATATGCAGGTGGTCATGACCGTAAGGGCGATGACCCCCGGCACGAAGAAGTCCAGGAAGGAGAACCGCTTCTGTACGATGCTGCTCACTCCCAATGTGACGTACTCCCGTCCCCCGGACATCTCCAGGTTGAAGTTGTTGATGACCGCGGAGACGATGTTGCGCACGATCGAAGCGGAGGAAACGGTCTCGTCCAGGCGCAGGTCGACGGTGGCCGTGGCGGTGGCATTGGGCACGAAAGCGTCCGAGAAGTCGGAGGGCAGTACCATGACGAACGTCAGCGAGTTGTCCTTGATGTACTGCTCCAGGTCCACGTTCTCATCGATGAACCGCAGTTCGAACGCCTCTGTATGGTTGAGCGCGTCCAGGAACTGTACGGAGCCTGGCCCGTGATCGAGGTCCTGAACGTACAGGGTGATGGTGCTCGAGCCCATGTTGGAGAAGATCGCACCGAAGACCAATATCAGGAACAGAGGGAAGGCCAGGGTCCAGAACAGGTTGCTCTTGATCCGGAAGAAGGCTTTCGATTGGCCCTTGAGGTCCACCAGGACGTGCTTCAGCCTCATGAGGACACCTCCACCAGTTTCTTGCCGGTGAGCTTGAGGAACACATCCTCCAGTGAACTGCCCTTGATGAGCATCTCCTCATAGGTAACCTCGCTCCCGGAGAGCAGATTGACCAATTTTGCCAAACTGCCTTTGTCCTCCAGCTTGACCCACAGGTCGCCGTTCTTGAACTCCGAGGACATGCCTGCCGATGCCACCAGCGTCCGGGCGGCATCGTTCGCTGACTTCACCAAGCAAGTGCTGCCTGAACCATACTTATCGATGATCTGCCTAGGGGTCCCCATGGCGATGAAGCCCCCCTGGTCCATGATGGCCACACGGTCGGACAGTATCTCGGCCTCCTCCATGTAGTGGGTGGTGAGAATGACCGTCTTGTTGCGCAACTTGAGCTTGCGGATGACATCCCAGACCTCCCTGCGGGCCTTGGGGTCCAGCCCGGTGGTCGGTTCGTCCAGGAAAATGAGCTCCGGGTCGTTGACCATGGATATGGCCACCCCCACCCTCTGCTTCAACCCCCCTGACAGGTTCATGAACCACACGTTTCGCTTGTCCTGCAGCTGGACCGATTCGATGAGCTCATCGACGCCCAGACGACGGTCGAACAGACCGCCGAAATAATCGATGTTCTCCTTGACGGTGAGATAGTCGAAGGCGTTGAACGATTGAGGGAGGACACCTATTCGCTTGCGTATCTCCTTCTGTTCCTTGTCGATATCATGACCGAGGATACGAACATCGCCCGAGGTCTTGACCCTCAGGCATTCCATTATTTCCACCGATGTCGTCTTCCCGGCACCGTTGGGACCTAGGATCGAATACACCTCTCCGGCCTTGACCTCCAGATCGATCCCGTTGACCGCCTTCAGCTCTCCGTATGACTTGACCAGGCCCTTTACTTCGATCACCGTTTCTGCCACGATCGTCCCCCAATCCACCACCTGTAGGTTCTTCAAGGGTTTTTATTTAATTATGATCGCGCCTCATCATTTATCCTCCATAGGAATTTGTTATATGCGTTCCGTGGCATTAAGTATGGAGCGCATGAAGGACCGGTATTCACGTCAGCTCTCTGTTGAGGGCTTCGGACAGAAGGCCCAGGATAAATTGGCCGATGCCACCGTAGCCGTGGTAGGCGTCGGAGGCCTCGGCTCTCCGGCATGCCAATACCTCGCCGCGGCCGGGGTGGGCAAGCTGATAATCGTGGACGATCAGAGAGTGGAGGGATCAAACCTCAACCGGCAGATCCTTCACTGGGAAGAGGACGCCCTTCTACCACGCTACAAAGTGGAATCGGCAAGGAACAAGTTGAAGGACCTCAACTCAGAGGTGCTGGTCGAAGCGTTGCCCATGAAGCTCATGGAGGACAACCTGTACATATTGGAGGACGCCGACCTCACCCTGGACTGCCTGGACAATTCTAAGGGAAGGTACCTGCTGAACCGGCACTGCCTGGCGACCAGGACCCCTCTGGTCCATGGAGCCGTGGAGGGGATGGCTGGCCACGTCGTTACCTTCGTCCCCGGAGGGCCTTGCCTGAGATGCGCCTTCCCCCATCTGACCTCGCACCGGGGGTCGGTCCCGGTGCTGGGCGCGGTCGCCGGCGTTATAGGCGCCATGCAGGCCATGGAAGCCATCAAACTGATCACGGGAGTTGGTGACGCCCCTGACGGCCGAGGTCTGTTCTTTGACCTTCAGAGGAACGAGGTGAACGAGGTCGTCTTCGTGAAGGACCTGGCCTGCCTCGACTGCGGCTCACTTTGACCATAGGTCGATGGTCACCAGGTAGGTGTCTTCCACCAAACGCGTTTCCACCTTTAGACCGGTCCTGTAGAACAGGTCGAGCATGCGCATGTTCTCAGCCAACAGTTCCGCGGTCAAGGCCTTGATCTTGCGATCGCGGGCGATGCCGATCATCATTTCCATGAGCAGGGTGCCGATCCGTTTGTTCTGCCATCGGTCCAGGACGGCAAACGATATCTCCGCGGTGTTGCTCTTCTTGTCCATGTCGTACATGGCGAACGCCGCCATGGACCATACGCCCTCCTCGTTGACGAAGCCGCCCACGGTCATCCGTGTGTCGTAGTCTATGTTGACGATCCTTTGCAGCTCTCGGTGAGGCATGCTGCGCTTCAGGCCCATGAACCTGTTGTAGACCGTGTCCTTGGACAACGAGTAGAACATCTCCTTGAGCATCGGTTCGTCCGTTGGCTTCGCCGGTCGGAAGTACATCTCCTGGCCGGCCACCAATTTGATCACTTCGTACTGCTCGGGGTATACGCCCACATATCCGGCGTCCGTCTGGTCCTGGTAGACGTAATGCAGCGATTTGGCATGCATGAGCAGTTCCGCTCGGAACCGGGGGTGGGATATGCCTATGAGCGCCAAGGCCCGTTCCATGATGTTCTTTCCCCGCAGATCGGCCACTCCATACTCGGTGACGATGAACTGCACATCGCCCCGGGTGGTGGTCACTCCTCCCCCGGCCGTCAACGTGGGAACGATGCGGGATATGGTATGGTGCTGCGCCGTGGACGGCAGGGCGATGATGGCCTTACCCCCTTTGGAACGGGAGGCTCCACGCATGAAGTCCGCCTGCCCCCCGATACCGGAATAGAAATAATGCCCTATCTGGTCGGTGCACACCTGTCCTGTGAGGTCCACCTCCAAGGCGGAGTTTATGGCTATCATGTCGTTGTTGCGGGAGATCTTACAGGGATCATTGGCGTATGAGGACGGGTACATCTCGAACATCTCGTTCCCGTCGATGAAATCGTAGAGACGCTTGGTGCCCATGCAGAAGGAGGCCACCACCTTGCCCGGGTGGAAGACCTTGCGCTTCCCGTTGATGACCCCTTTCTCCACCAGTTCGATGATCCCATCGGAGAACATCTCGGTGTGCACTCCCAGGTCCTTCTTTTCCCCCAAGTACTTGAGTATGGCGTCGGGAATATGTCCGTAACCGACCTGAATGGTATCCCCATCGTGAACAAGCTCGGCCACGTTCTTACCTATGCGAGGGGAGACACGCGACGGTTCGTCCTCCATGGCGAACTCCAGCAGTGGCTGGTCGTTCTCCACCAGGTGATCGATCTCCTTTATATGCAAACGGCTGTCCCCGCCCAGACGGGGCATGTTCGGGTTGACCTCCGCTATGACCACATCAGCGTGCATGGCCGCGGCCATGGTGATGTCCACGGATACGCCCAGATTGCAATACCCTTCCTGGTCCGGCGGCGAGACCTGGATGAGCGCCACGTCCACCGGCTTGAGGCCGCTGGTAAAGAGCTGTTCGATGTCCGAAAGGTTAACCGGTGTATAATCGGCCCTTCCTTCGTTGACAGCGTTGCGCATGTTGGGTCCGATGAAGAAGGCGTTCAGGCGGAACTGGTCCATGTACTTCTCCTCGGCGTAGAACGTCAGTCCTAGCGATAATGCCTGAATGATCTCGCTGTCGATCATGGCATATGACTTGGCCAGGAGCGCTTTGACTAATGCTTGCGGCTCTCCGCAGGCAGTACCCAGGAAGACCGTCCTTCCAGGACCGATCTTGAGCACTGCCTCCTCAGCGGTCAGTAATTTTTCGCGATATTCCTTTTCCAAGGCCGGGTCCATCGAGGGTACTAATTAACAATCGCGACATTAAAGGCTTCTGCGTCGTTGGCAGGGTTCGACAGGCAAAGATTTACAAATCGAAGGGGTCATGAACATGACGTGATCGTCGGACTGCTCGCCTTGCTGATCTTCCTGGCCATGGTGGCCATAGGTATTATCATCCTCGTTCTGGTGATAGGCAGCCTGATCTTGTTCTTCCCAGCCACCATCGTAGCTCTGGTGGTCCTGCTGCTGACCGGAAGCTGGTTGTTTGCCGGAGCTGCTTTCCTTGTCACCGCTATTATCATGATCGCGCTGAAATGAGCAAATGCTTATCTCCGCCCTCCTCCATCATCAGCGGGGTTCTCAAACATGGAACTGAGCAGCGTCGAGAGAAAAAGGGTGATCAGCAAGGACGGTCGCGAACTGGGCGTCCTGGCGGGCAGCAAGATCGACACTGTCAAATGGACAGTGATAAGCATCATGGTCAATGTGCCCAAGGAACCGGCCAAGGAGATGGGTATCAAGAAGAAGCTCTTCAAACCGGTCATCATCAATGTGTCGACCGACCTGATCTCAGTGGTGGGCGATGTCATCCAGCTTAGCCTGGACATGAAGGAGCTGGCGGAAAAGTTCTGAGAGCTCAATTTTTCTCAGGGATGCGGGGCTTTCCACATTTCCAGCACTTTAGGTCACGGGATATGTTCACTGCGTCGCATTCACAGGTCCATGTCCCCTTCATATTGAACGATTCGCAGATGGTGCACTTGCCCTTGCGCGGTTCCGGATCTCCCTCGGCCATTTTGATCCCTTGATGTTCTCAGCTCGATGGTAATAAAAGTAACCATTGATAGACGGTCATCAAAAGATCTTAACGTCGAACGTTCTAGCTTTCCTCTCAGCGTGAGAATTTGCGCTGCTCCCACGATCCATGGGAACCGACCATTGACAATGGTGAACCGCGACAATATGGGACGGTCGAGAGCACATTGGATCGTCTGTCCTCATCGCTCTATCGGTCCACGCCCTTTCTTGAGAGCACGCCTTTTTGATATGGGTGACGCATCGATCTCATCTCGGTGATGTAATCGGCCAGTTCAAGCAGTTCCGGAGGTGCGTACCGTCCGGTGAGCACCACCTCCATCCCTTTTTTCCGGTCGCGGACCGCCTCGGCCACTTCCTCCGCGCTCAGCAGACCCAGCTTGATGGCCACGTTGACCTCGTCCAATACTACGATGTCGTATTGACCGCGATACAATGCGTCCCTGGCCGCCTCCAACCCCTCCGCCGCTCGGTCCAGGTCCGCTTGGGTGACCGCCTGGGAGAACACCAGGCAGTCGTGGCCTGAGGGCATTACCGTCAGACCGGGGATGTCCAAGAAGTTCTCACCGTAGGTACCTCCTGTCTTCATGAACTGGATGATGAGGGCGGTATAACCATGGCCCAATGCTCGAACGCACATTCCCAGAGCGGCGGTGGTCTTTCCCTTTCCGTCGCCGGTGTAGACATGCACCAGCCCCAAGTGCTGCTCCATTTCAATCCAACTTTTTCAGGAGCCAGGCCATGTTCTGTCCCAGTATCTTGAAGGTGCGCACACCCTCCTCGTCGGAGATGATGTCCCCTGGTTTCGATGCCGTGCCTACGTTCCAGTAGTTACTGCCCGGGACGATCATCTGGCTGATGAGAAAGAACTTGTTGATCTCGCCGAAGGTCTCCAATGCTCCCGCGCGACGGTTGATAGCGACGGCCGCCCCCACCTTTCGGCGCAGCATATCATCGTTGCCCCCGACCACAAAACCAGCGCGATCGATGAGCGCCTTGGTCTGAGCTGACATGTTACCGAAATAGACCGGAGAACCGATGATGATGCCGTTCGCGGACTTCATCTTCTGTACGTACTCATTCAAAAGATCATCATCGATCACACATCTCTCGTCCTTGTTCCGCTTGCAAGTACCGCATGCCTTGCAGGGTTTCAGTTCCTCCCGGCATATGTCGATAAGCTCGGTCTCTATCCCTTCTTTCCTGAGCTCTTCCAGGACCATCATCAACGCCTGGTGGGTGTTGCCGTTCACCCGGGGACTGCCATTGAACGCCACGACCTTCATAATTTTACCTCTTGGGACCAGATCGCCTCGACCGTATTACCGTTTTTCATTGGGACCGCCCGCCCATGAATTTTTATTCCGCCAACGTTTCAGGTGGACGGTTGCAACCATGAGCGCTTTGTTGGACGGTCTGATCGCGGGGTACGGCATAGCCATACCTCTGGGTGGGATCTCCGTCCTCATCGTCAATCTAGCCCTGGAAAGAGGATTCCGCCTCGGATTCATGGCGGGGGCTGGAACGGCCACCATCGATATGATCTGCGCCACCCTGGCCGTCTTCGCTGGCGCCGCCGTGGTAGCATCGATCTCCCCCTATGCCCAGCCGCTTCAATTGATGAGCGGCCTGGTGCTCATCGCCATGGGCGTGTACGGTCTCTTTCAAATTAGAAAGAGAGGATCAACGGATGAGCATCCACCCTCTGGAGGTCGGGAGGAGGCGTGGACCACCTATGGCAAGTTCTTGGCCCTCACCATATTGAACCCTTTCACAGTGGCCTACTTCCTGGCGTTGATAATCGGAAAGGGATCGACCTGGTCCTTTTCATTGATGGACTGTATTTGGTTCATCGGTGGGGTGACCTTTGCCTCGTTCTCCTGGCAGATCGTTCTAGCGGGAGTCGGGGCCGTGGTTAGAAAGCACCTTACACCTCGTTTCATGAAAGGCAGCATCATCGTGGGAAACGCCATAGTCATCCTGCTGGGCTTTCAGATCATGATCTCGATCTGAACATTTACTGGATGGATGTTTGGCATATATGTCCTGAAAATATCGTTATCTAAAAATTTTGTAAACGGCCATCTTATTCAATTCCGTACTTTTCTATTATAATAATAAGTTATTGTATTATAAAATTCAATAATGCTTATATATGGCCATTAATGTGCACACATCATCATGAAAAGAACCCCTAGGACCGTATACGAAGAGGTGGACCTGCGCCTATCCCCGGCCGAGGCCTACGCCAGGTTGAGGAGGGGCAGTGATGCCTCTTTCCTCCTGGAGAGCGCTGAAGGGTCCTCCCGCACCGTAGCCTATTCGTTCCTGGGCGCCTCCCCTGTGAAGATATTGCGAGGGGAGGGAGAACATCAGGGATTGGACCAGGTGCGGGAGGTCATGGCCGCGAGAGCGGGTGTGCCCTCCCCTTTCCCGTTCATGGGCGGGTTGGTAGGATATTTCTCCTACCATTTGGTCAATTCGTTCGAGGAAGGTTTGGACCTCAGTTCCGGAGGTTTCCCCAGCTATGAGCTCGGACTTTACGATAGAGGGTTGATCTATGATCATTCCGCGTTCAAGGTCTACTACTTTCACCCCGAGGGAGAAAAGGACGCCCCCCCATTGTTCGAGAACGACGGAGCGTTGACGGAGGATGAGTTCAGGCTGGAGGAGAGGTCGTCCGCTACGTTGCAGCAGGATTACGAGCATGGGGTGCGCAACATCAAGGGAAGGATATTGGACGGAGAGGCCTTCCAAGTGGTGCTTTCGGGGTTTGAAGAGCACCGGTTCCAGGGAGATCCGTTCCAACTATACCTACGCCTGAGGCAGGTCAACCCCTCCCCCTACATGTTCTACTTGGACTTCGGGGAGCGCAAAGTGCTGGGTTCCAGCCCGGAGACCCTGGTGACGGTACGGGAGAACGAGGCCACCACCTATCCCATCGCCGGGACCCGACCTCTTGGCTCCGATCTTCTGGAAAGACGTAGCAATCGCCGTGAGATGTTAGCTGATGAAAAGGAAAGGGCCGAGCACGTGATGCTGGTGGACCTGGCCCGCAACGATCTGGGAAAGGTCTGTGATTACGGCAGCGTGGAGGTGGCCGATCTCATGAGAGTGGAGGAGTACAGCCACGTGCAGCACATGGTGTCCCGGGTAAGGGGGATCCTCCGTTCCGACCGGGACTCTTTGGACGCGTTCGCCGCGGTGTTCCCCGCGGGTACGGTGAGCGGGGCACCCAAGCACCGGGCCATGCGGCTCATTGAATCCTTGGAGAGCAGAGGGAGGGGACCATACGCCGGAGCGGTCGGCTACATCTCGGACCAGGGGGACCTGGACACCGCCATCACCATTCGCTCCGCGTTCGTCAATGGCGATCACATCTATCTGCAGGCCGGAGCGGGCATCGTCATGGACTCGGTGCCGGAAAGGGAATATCAGGAGTGCGTGAGCAAACTGGGGGCGGTGCATCGGTCCCTCAACATGTGTGCGGGGGGAAGGACATGAGACCACGGGTGCTGCTCATAGACAATTATGACTCGTTCGTCTACAACCTGGCGCACTCATTGGCCATGGCCGGGGGGGAACCGGTGGTGTTGAGGAACGATCGATTGGACCTCGTTTCCGCCAGGTCCGAATATCAAGGCATAGTCATCTCGCCCGGGCCTGGACACCCGGCCAATATCGGCGATTTCGGCAGCTGCGGAGAGGTGCTCAGGAAGCTTTCACCCACCATCCCCACCTTAGGCGTCTGTCTAGGGCACCAGGGTATCGCCCAGGTATTCGGCGGAACCGTCCTTCGCGCTCCCACGCCCATGCATGGCAAGGTCTCAGAGATACGACACGACCGGGAGGGAATATTCCGAGGACTGCCCTCCCCCTTGAAGGTGGGAAGGTATCACTCCCTATGCGTACGGGAAGACGACCTTCCCTCGGAGATCGTGGTCACGGCGCGCAGCGAGGACGGTACGGTCATGGGACTGCGCCATCGTTCCTATCCCATCGAAGGGGTGCAGTTCCATCCAGAATCATTGCTGACCGAAAGAGGACAGGAGCTGATCGACAACTTTGTTTCCTCATTGGGAGGATGACCATGTCCCAGACCGAGCGTCTTTTCCAAGCGCAGAGGTTCGCCACCGAGATCTTGAACGGCCGGATGACCGATCAGGTCATCGCCGACCGACTGCAGGATATGGGCCGGCGGGGGGAGAGCGCCGAGGAGATGCTGGGCATTGCCAATACATTCTACGGCCTCTGCAACCGTCTGTCAACCGTTCACCCCATGGTAATGGACGTTTGCGGCACCGGGGGTGCGGCGGTCCGCAGCTTCAACGTCAGTACCATCAGCGCCTTCGTCCTGGCGGCGGCCGGTGTGCCCGTGGCCAAGCACGGCAATCGTTCCTCTCAGGGACGGTGCGGCAGCGCCGACCTGCTGGAGGCCATGGGAGCGGACATATCGCCTGGCCCGGAACGGTCCGCGAAGATGCTGGACAGCATCTCCTTCACCTTCCTGTTCGCCCCCGCCTATCATCCGGCCATGCGACACGTGGTTAGGGCCAGGCGGCTGGTGTCGGACCGCACCATATTCAACATCATAGGTCCGCTCATGAACCCCGTGCTCGGTCCCCGAAGACAGTTGATGGGTGTCTGTTCCCCAGAACTACTGGAGACCGTTCCCTCGGTATTGCGGTCCCTGGGAGTGGACCGGGCCATGATAGTGCACGGTCTTCCGGGCATGGACGAGGTATCTCTCTGCGGAAGTACCTTGGTGGCCGAGCTGAAAGGAGAGG
>Ga0307380_10004316_pt1 | contig 19282 bp, 20 predicted proteins | sample UN3MG_FD_202239 | JGI IMG/M metagenome (GOLD analysis project Ga0307380, IMG submission 202239) | Soil microbial communities from Risofladan, Vaasa, Finland - UN-3 | ecosystem: Environmental > Terrestrial > Soil > Coastal area > Acid sulfate soil | place: Finland: Risofladan, Vaasa | collected... | reverse complement strand
ATTACCGAAGGCGAGGAAGACGATTTCCGCGTCGCCGACATGAAGCAGATCGCCGACACGCAGACGGCGACCACGGGCATCCTCACCGCGCTGCTCGGCGCCGTGGCCGGCGTCAGCCTGCTCGTCGGCGGCATCGGCATTATGAACATCATGCTGGTGTCGGTCACCGAGCGGACCCGCGAGATCGGCATCCGGCTGGCCATCGGTGCCCAGGAGGCGCAAGTGCTGATGCAGTTCCTAGTCGAGGCCGTGGTGCTGTCGCTGTTTGGCGGCGCGGTTGGCGTCATCTTGGGGCTGGCGCTCGCCGCCGTGGCCTCCGCCGGCATGAGCATCCCCTTCGTGCTCGACCCGAGCATCGTGGTGATCGCCTTCGCCTTCTCGGCCCTGATCGGCATTGTCTTCGGCTATTTTCCGGCGCGCCGGGCGGCGCAGCTCAACCCCATCGAGGCGCTCCGCCACGAATAGGCGAGGGGGTTACGCCGCTTGGGTGATCCACAGCCGCGCTTTCGCGGCGTCTTCCGTGGGATAGACACGCATGGCCCCTGGCAGGAACACGCTGAACAGCCGCATGGCGAGCTTCATCCACTCGATATCGGTAATGACCGCGACCCGCTCCCAGCGGGAGAAATGCTCCATACCGACCTTGAAGTCCTCCCACGCGGCACCGGCATCGTAGCTGGCGAAGTCGGGTCCGATCTCATAGAGCAGCCGGACCTTGTCGTGCGACTTGAGCGCCTTCTCGACTGCCGGGATCAGCACCGTGTCGTAGTCTTCCCTTGTGACCTCGCCATGGCAGCCGATCGCCACGACATTGTCCGGAAAGCCTTTGAGCAGCTCGATCATGGCGGTCTCCTCTGCCGGTTAGCTATTCAGTCTTGGTCACGCAGGTCTTGTCGGCGGCGTTCCAGGCGCAGCCGAGCGAACTGGTGTTGCAGGTGGACTCGCCACCATGCACGCCGCACGCATTTTCGGCCGGGCGGGGGCCCGGGAGGCATCCCTTGTTGTTGACGGCGTCGTACCAGCAGGTGGGTTCCGCCACGCACATGGCCGAGTCGCGGATGGCCTGGCAGCGCACCTCCTCCGCATCGGCCGTCGTGCCGCCGAACGTCATGGCCAGGAGCGCGAGGCAAAATGCAGAAATCGTCGATCGCATGAGTATTCCTCTTGGGTTCAAGGTCTTTGGGTTCAACACCCTTGACCCCGTTCTAGCCGACCCGCCTTAGGCTGAATAGTCTCGGGCAATGGAGCAGCCGGCCATGGCTAATCCGCTACGTCTTGGACCGGCGTTTGGTGCGCGAAACGCCGCACCACGGCCGGCAGCGTAAGTCCTTGCACGATGAGGGTGAAGAGCACGACCGCATAGGTGGCGGCCAAGATTTGCGGCCGTTCGGCCACATACGGAATGGACAGCGCCAGCGCCACGGAGATGCCCCCGCGCACACCGCCCCAGGTGAGGATGGGGATCGTGCCCTTCACGAAGCGCTGCTTGAGGCTGACAAACGCCATGGGCAGGGCTACCGAGACCAGTCTTGCCGTGAAGACGACGGGGATCGCCGCGATAGCCAGCGGAATGAGCGAGACATCGAAGCTGATCACCAGAACCTCCAACCCGATCAGGAGGAACAGCACCGAGTTCAGAAGCTCGTCGATCAGGCTCCAGAAGTCGAACAGATAACGCCGTGTCGCATCGCTCATGGCATGGGTGGCGCCTCGGTTGCCGGTAATCACGCCGGTTACCACGACCGCGATCGGACCGCTGACATGCAGCATCTCCGCCACGGCATAGGTGCCGGTGACGAGCCCGAGCGAGATGAGAACCTCAATGGGGTAATCGTCGATGCTGCGCATGGCGAGATAGGCGATGTAGCCGGTGACGGCGCCAAGCAACGCGCCACCTAAGGCTTCGACGAAGAACAGCCGCGCGATATGCGCAAAGTCGATGCCGGCATCGCCGGTGCTGCTCATGGCGGCCGCCAGTAGGATCGTGAACAGCACGACGCCGACGCCGTCATTGAACAGCGACTCGCCGGCCATGTCCATTTCCAGCGTCTTGGCGACTCGCGCCTGCTTCAGCACGGCGAGCACGGCGATGGGGTCGGTCGGGCTGATCAGCGCGCCGAACACGAGCGCCCAGGCAAACGCAATGGGCAGACCGAACAGCTGACCGGCGCCCCAGAACAGCACCGCGACGGCGATCGTGGAGATGACGACGCCGAGCGTCGCCATGGCGCCTACGGTCCAGGCTCGGTCACGTAACAGCGAGAGATCGATCTGCAGCGCGCCGGCGAACAACAGGAAAGCGAGCATCCCGTCGAGCAGCGTCTCCGAGAAGTTGATCTTCTCGATGAAGCCTTCGAGGTCGCCGAAGATGGCGACTTGGGGGATGAGGACTTCGAAAGCGACCAACACCAGCGAGGCGGCCATGCCCATGAGCAACAGGCCGACATTGTTCGGCAGCCGCAAGAAGCGGTGGTTGAGCCAGGCGAACAGCGCGGTGAGCGTGAGAAGCCCCGCGATCATGTCGAAGATGGAAAGCAAATCGAGCCTCATCGGAGGGAATCGCGAAAGCCGGCGCCAGGGTAAGCGCCGGCGCGGCCCGCGGGAAGGCTCCATCCTTGGCGGCCAGCACGGGCGGCAGGTCCTGCGCTAGGCTGCCGCCTGGACGGCTGGCAGCGTAGGGGCTAAGCGAGGCTTATGACCGCCGCGGCCCCAGCCAAAATCAGCGTCGATGTGGCGCTCAAGCTCGGCGCCTTCGATCTCGATGTCGCCTTTGAGAACGAGGCCGGGATCACTGCCCTGTTCGGCCGGTCGGGCGCCGGCAAGTCCATGACCATCAATCTGATCGCCGGGCTCGCCTGCCCGGATCGGGGCAAGATCGTGCTCGGCGGCCGCACTCTGGTGGATACGGAGACCGGCGCGTTCGTGGCCCCACACCTTCGCCGCGTCGGCCTCGTGTTTCAGGATGCCCGCCTGTTCCCCCATCTCACCGTCAGGCAGAACCTCGTCTTCGGCCGCTGGTTCGTGGCAAAGTCCGCGCGGCGCGTGGCCTTCGATCCGGTGGTCGAGACGCTCGGCATCGCCCATCTCCTCGACCGCAAGCCGGCGCTTCTCTCCGGCGGCGAGAAGCAGCGCGTGGCCATTGGCCGGGCGCTCCTCGCGTCACCCGAGCTTCTCCTGATGGATGAGCCGCTGGCGTCCCTCGATACCGAGCGCAAGCTCGAGATCCTGCCGCTGATTGAGTCTTTGCGCGATGCCTTCGGCATTCCCATCGTCTACGTGTCCCACGCCGTGGACGAGGTGGCGCGCCTTGCCTCGCGCGTCGTGGTGCTGGACGCCGGCCGGGTCGCCGCTATGGGGCCGGTCGAGGACGCCCTGGGGCCTGCGCTGCAAGGGGCCGGCATCAGCCGCTTCGCGCGGTCTTCCGTGGTCACGGGCAAGCTCACTGCCGTCGATGCCGACTACGGCCTCACCGAGATAACGCACCCAGCCGGCAAGATCTGGCTCGTCGGCCACGCCGGGGCTGAGGGCCGCGAGATGCGCGTCGTCATCAAGTCGACCGACATCACGCTGTCACGGGCAACGGCCCAGGATTTCAGCAAGCAGGATCTCAGCATCCGCAACGCCTTGGCCGGAACGGTGGCCGGCATCGAGACTGACGAGGGCCCGTTCGCCGGCGTCTCCATCACCCTCGACGGGCACGGCCATCTCTTCGCCCTTGCGACCCGCAAGGCAATCGATGAGCTTAAGATCGGCCCGGGCGATCGGGTGTTCGCCTTGATCAAGACGGTCGCCCTCGATGAGCGCGCCGTCGCGTTGATCGAGCATTAGACGGAGTGCAGTTTAGATGAACCTTCTCGCGATCCCGGTCGGCGATAATCCGCCCCACGAGGTCAATGTCATCATCGAGATCCCGCAAGGCGGGTCCCCGGTGAAATATGAGATCGACAAGAAGTCCGGCGCCCTGTTCGTCGACCGCTTCTTGCATACCGCGATGTTCTATCCGGCGAATTACGGCTTCATCCCGCATACCTTGTCGGAGGATGGCGATCCGGTGGACTGCATGGTTATCGCGCCGACGCCGGTCGCCTCGGGCGTGGTCATCCGCGCGCGCCCCATCGGCGCGCTCCTCATGGAGGACGAGAAAGGCATCGACGAGAAGATCATTGCCGTGCCGATCGATCAGCTCCATCCCTTCTACAAGCGCGTGACGAGCTATCGGGACCTGCCCGAAATTCTCGTCGAGCAGATCGGGCACTTCTTCGAGCACTACAAGGATCTAGAGAAGGGCAAATGGGTCAAGGTCGTGCGCTGGGCGGAAGTGGCCGAAGCCGCCGATCTCATCCGCGCCGGCATCGACCGGGCGCGCACGGACGCCTAAACCTGACCGGCGGCCGCCCCCTGTGACAGGCTTGATTTGGGCCAAGGCTCTTGATTTGGGTCAAGGCTCTCGCACCCCCATACGCTACCCAAGGAATCGCGCTTTCCGGCGCAGAGATGGGGAGGGGACATCATGAAGAGCCCAAACCGGGACCCAAACCGGGACCCAATGCGGGAACCAAGGCCAGACCTCGCGGACTTTCACCGGAAAGTCCTGATGGACGACATGATGCAGGTCGTTGGCGTCGATGTTCTTGACGCCGTCGACGTTGATGGCGGTCAATCCTACGTCAGAGCCAGGGCGAATTGTCGCGGCTGCACCTGCGAGCTCGTGTGCCGGGACTGGCTGGCGGAGCATAGCCGAGGGGCGCCGCAAGATTTCTGCCCGAATGCCAGTTTTTTCCGGGCAATCAAGGGCGAAGAGTGCTGATCCCGCGGGGATCGCTGAGGCCAAAGCTCACGTTCCGGCACTATTCCGCCGCACCGCTTCGCGGCGCCGTGATCGCGCGCGGCGGACTTCCTAAAATTTTCGAGAAAGTCTAGCGGCCCGAGAAAGGCTGCTGTGAGACACCGCGGATTAGGGTGCCGGCGGAATCCAGTCCCGTCAGCGAGCGCCCATGCAACTCGACATGATAACGATGGCGGCCGTAGCCATCACGGTCACCGCGGTCCTTGGCCTCGTGCTCGCGTTCAATTGGGCGCGTCAGGGCGGCTCCACCTTTGTTGGCTTGTGGGGCCTGGCGATGCTTCTCCTGAGCGTGGCCATTGTGGTTGCCAACACTGCATCGCTGAATGGTCTCATCGGCGTTTTGATTATCGCACAGGCCGCGATGGTCCTGGCCGACGCCATCAAGTGGCACGCCTGTCGTCAGTTCGCGCATCGCCACGCGAATCTCCTCTACACATTGGCGGGGCCCATCGGATTTTTGCTCGTCGCCAACTCCGGCTATGTCGAGACCTTCAACGGCCGGCTCATGCTGGTTTGCACACTGGTAGCCGCCTACAACTTCGCCGCGGCCATTGAGCTCTCCTATGCCAACGGCGAGCAATTGCCTTCGCGCTGGCCCGCGGTCGGGCTTCTCATCCTCACCGGCGCGAGCTTCCTGTCTTGGTTGCCGCTCATCGTCACCAAGCCGATCCCTGAGATCGGCACCGTGTTCTTCAGCAGTTGGTTCCCGGGCGTGATCCTGGCCACGGTGCTCTTGCGCGTTGCCCTTGCGTTTGTCGTTCTGTCCATGGCCAAGGAGCGGCAGGAGCAGGAGCAGCGCATCGATGCGCTCACCGACAGTCTCACCGGTCTGCCGAACCGCCGGGCTTTGTTCGAAGCTGCCGACGCCGTCGGGCAGCGCCGCATTCTCGGGGGCACGCCGGTGTCGGTACTCATCTTCGATCTCGATCATTTCAAGGACACCAACGACTCCTATGGCCACGATCTCGGCGACGAGGTGCTGAAGGTTTTTGCCAAGACCGTGGACAAGCACCTCAATGTGACGAGCATCGCCGGGCGTCTGGGCGGTGAGGAGTTTGCCGCCATCCTGCCCGGCGCCAACGCGGCGACGGCGGTCGAGGCGGCGGAGGCCGTGCGGCGCGCCTTTGGCCGATCGGCCGCGTTCGTCAACGGCCTGGCGGTGGGCGCGACGGTCAGTGTCGGCGTCGCCTCCGAAATGGATGTCGACACCGAGCTGAGCAGCCTGTTCCGGCGCGCGGACGCCGCGCTCTATATCGCCAAGCGCGCCGGCCGTAATCAGGTCGCGCTCCTTGAATCGGACAACGACAAGGGGCAGCCTGGCTCGAGCTCTACCGTTCGTACCTCACCCTCGAGATTGCGCCCGGCCCCGCCCGTCGCCCCGCGGCACCCGGTCCGGATCATCTGACAGGCACGATCTGCGCCCGAGGCTTCTCGTCGCCCGCACAACTATAGGGAGCATCTGCTCGCGCATTCCGCGCGGACAGCGGGGTTGATTGTGACAGTAAGATGTTGGCTCTGTCGCCTCGCGCCGCGATTGCGGGCGCGGGGCCTTGCGTCCCGGCTGCGTTCAAGGCGTTCGGACCGGGAGTAGGGACTGTGGCAGCGGACAAGCCGGAACATGAAGCCAAGGAGATTGAGCTCAAGCTCGAGTTCGATCCAGCCGATGCGCCTCGGGTCCTATGCCATCCGGTTATCCAGGCAAGCCAGGCTGCACCCGCCACACGCGAGCTGATCTCCATTTACTACGACACCGGCGACGATGTCCTGCGCAAGGCCGGCGTCTTCTTGCGAGTTCGCGCGACCGGCGACGGTTATGTGCAGACGATCAAGACGGGCCGTAGCGGAGCCGACTTCCTGGAGCGCCATGAATGGGAGCAGTCGCTCCCAAGTCATGAGCCCGATCTCGGCGCCGCGGAGGGCACGGCGCTGGCGCCGCTGCTCAGCCCCGGGGTCCGCGCGGCCTTGGCCCCGCGCTTCCACACGCGGTTCCGGCGGACGACGCACTGGATGCGGCGCGACGCCTCGGAGATCGAACTTGCCATCGATCAAGGCGAGATCACCGCCGGCATCGAGGCCACACCGATTTCGGAGCTGGAACTTGAGTTGAAGGCCGGCGACAAGCGCGAGCTGTTCCACCTCGCTCGCGAGCTCGCCGAGATCGTGCCGTTGAGTCTCGCGGTCAAAACCAAGGCCGAGCGCGGCTTTGAGCTGCTCGACGGTGGCGACCATGCCGTGGAGACGGCCGGCAGCATCGAGATCACACCCGACATGACGAACGGGGAGGCCTACCGCGCCATCGCCCGCAGCTGCCTCCGGCAGATCGTGGCCAATGCGCCCGCCGTGCGTGACGGCCGCGCCGAAGCACTGCATCAGATGAGGATCGGTCTGCGCCGTCTGCGCGCAGGTGTTTGGCTATTTGCCGATGTGTTGGCCGACCAAGATCGCGAAGACATCAAAGGTGAGCTGAGATGGATCACGCAGGAGCTCGGCCCGGCGCGCGATCTCGACGTTTTCGCTATCGATGTGCTTGAGCCGCTGCGCGCCGCCCATCCCCACGACGCCGAAATTGCCGAGGCCTATCGCGATTTCGCGGAGCGCCGCGCGGCCGCTTACGCCCGCGCCGCCTGGGCCGTCGGTTCGGACCGCTGTCGCAAGGCGCTGCTCGACCTCGCCGCTTGGATCGAGACGGGAGCATGGGCGGACGAGACCCCCGCAAGCAATCCCGTCACCGTGCATGCCGCGAAGCAGCTGTTGAAGTTGCGCCGTAGGATCAAGAAGAAGGGGCAGCGCTTGCGGGAGGCCAGCGCCGGCGAGCGTCACAGGCTTCGCATCCGCGCCAAGCGCTTGCGTTACGCGACCGAGTTCTTCGCCACGACCTTCTCGGGCAAGAAGAGCGAAAAGCGGCGGGAGAAGTCCCTCTCGGCCCTGAAGGATCTTCAGGACTCGCTCGGTGCGCTCAACGACATCGCCACGCGGCGGTCTCTGCTCGCCGCTGGAGAGGGCGCGCCACCCAGCTCGCCCGGCGCGGACGCCGCCGAAGAGGAGAAGCAGTTGAAACAGGCCGAGCACGCATATGCGCGCTTTGCCAAAATCAAAGCCTTCTGGAAAGACTGAGGCGCCTTATTGCTCGGCGATATGGTGCTTGCCGACCGGCCTTACAGTGCTCGCCTGCGGGCCTTCGACGCCTTCCTTCTCGTCGATCGCCAGGCTCACCTCGCTTCCCACCTCGAGCTTATCGAAAGCGTCGCTGATCACGCTGTTCCTGTGGAAATAGATCTCCTGGCCGTCGGCGATAGAAATAAAGCCATAGTCATCGAACAACCGCGCGACCATGCCGTGCGGCGGTGCAGAGTGCGTCTTGACGTCGCCGCGCATTTTTCGCGAATGGTCCTCGAGACGCCGAATTGCTGCATTGAAGGCGTCGCGAACGGCGACATAGACATCCTCGTGGGAGTGATCCAGCGGCTTGGCGCGATCGACCACCACGTCCTTGCCCGGCACGCTGATGTCGATATGCACGCTGTAGAGCTTGCCCTTGTGATGATGCCGGTGCGGCGCTTCGACCACGACGGTGCAGCCGATGATGCGGTCATGGAAGCGTTCGAGCTTCGCCGCCTTCTCGCGGATACGCGCCTCAACGGCCGGCGAGGGATCCATGTTGCGGAACTTGACTTCCAAGGGGATCTGCATTGAGCGCCTCTCTTCTTCCCGGCCAAAACCTGTCTGGGTACCATTGTGCGACAAAATGCGGAGAAATGGCGACAGCTTCTTTGAGGTGGGTCAACGAGGAACGACCGGCGCCAATCTTGACCCGCATCAAGGCTGGACGGACCGCTCCGGGCCCTATTAGCTCTAGGAGGCGGACTTCGGCTCGAACGAACTCTTGCAGAAAAGGATGCGCCTTATGCGGCCTCTTCTCATCGGCGCGGTGATCGCCGCGTTCGGCGTGCCAAACCTCGCGTGGGCTCAACATCCCGGCGACCCGCAGGCGGGATACGAATATGCCGCGCGCGTCTGTTCCGGCTGCCACGGCATTTCCGCCGAGCCGTCGCCGATGCCGAAGGCGACGCGGTTCAGGGAGGTCTCCGATCGGCCCGGCGTCACCGGGACGGCGCTCCGCGTATGGATGGAGACGGTGCACCCCACCATGCCCAACATCATCGTCCCCAAGCAGGACATGCTGGACGTCATCGCCTACATCCTCGACCTCAAGGGTCGGGATGCCCCCGCAAACTGAGTGGCGGTTACGGAGCACCGATCGTGAAGCTCGTCAGGATCCTCCTTCCCATCGGCCCCACCGGGACCACGGACGCTTGCGCGCAAGCGGCTTTCGGGCTTGCCGAACGGTTCGGTGCCGAGCTCGAAGTGCTGCATCCCTGCCCGCCGCCGGTGCAGCGCCTGCCCTACTCGACCGAGCTCAGCCCGATCTACTTCGAGGAGCTGGTGGACGTCGCCAGAAAGCAAGTCGACCAAGAGGAGAGCCAGGCGACGGACTGGTTCGAGCAAGAGCTGGGGGCCCATCCCGAGGCTAAGGCCGATCTCATTACCGTGGAGGGGCTCGCCGGTCCCGCCGTTGCCATGCGTGCCAAGGTTTCTGACTTGACGGTGCTTCCGAGCATCGCGGCCAAGGAGGATGGGCTTTGGGGCCCGGCGCGCGACGCCGCGCTGTTCCACTCAGGCCGGCCCGTGCTCATCGTGCCGGACGAAGCGGGCGGGCCCATCGGCGAGACCGTGGTGATCGCCTGGAAGGATGCCGTCGAGGCGGTGCGGGCAGTCGCCGCGGCCGCGCCATTTTTGGCAACCGCCAAACGGGTCAGGCTTCTGAGCATAGCCGAAGATGGCGACGACGCCACCGCGCCCGCGATGGCCGACTACTTGGCGAAGGCGGGTCTCCCCGTCGAGACCGTGACGGTTGAGCTCGGCGCGCGCGAGGTCGGCGAGGCTTTACTCGCGGCGGCTGGCAGCGGTGTTCTGCTGGTCATGGGCGCCTATGGCCACTGGCGCTGGCGCGAATGGGTATTCGGCGGTGCGACGCTCTATGTCTTGCGCAATACCGACGTCGCCGTGCTGATGGCCCATTGAGCCGGCGCAAGCGCGCGGGGCCCTAACGCCGTATCAAGATCCCGAACAGAAACCCGACCCCGAGTGCGATGCCGAGCGAGGTGAGGGGGCTGCGCCTGACCGCGTCCTCCACTGCACTCAGCGTCTCACTGGCCTGGTCCTGCAAGCGATCCGCCTGATGGTTGCCGGTGCGTCCGATCGAGCGGGTTAGGTTGTCCACGGCCTGGCGGAGCGTGGAAAGGCGTTGCGTGATCTCTTTGAGGTCGTCGCTCAGGGCCAAGTGATCGGGCATTTCGGCATCATTCGGGGCCATGGTTACCTCCTGTCGGGCAGACTCTATGCCTGCATTGCCGCGCCGATAGAGCTAACACTATAGAACTAACAAGAATGCGATGCTGGGCGGCAATCCGTTGATCGCTGCCGGAGGCTAGAATTCGCCATGCACGGGTCTGTTGCCAACCGCGAGAAGGGAAGCGGCATCGAGCGCTTTAGGAAGGCGATGCTCGATCCGGCCACCTCCGCTGCCCATTTCGCCGCGGCGGTCGGCGCCATAGGCATGCTGCTCTTGCTTGCCTGGGGCCTGCATCCTTGGCTCGAGGGCCGGGCGTCCTTCTTGATATTCATCCCCGGCGTCTTGATCGCGGCGGGGCTCGGGGGCATCGGCCCGGGCCTGGTGGCGACCGCGCTCAGTCTCATTCTCGGCCTGCTCCTGATCGGCCACGGCGCGCAGTCCGGCGCGCCGGCCTTGGACGCCGCGGTCTTCACCGTCGTCGGTGTCGGCATCTCTTGGTTTGGCGAACTGCTCCGCCGCACCAGGATCCGCAGCCGCAGGCACGCGAACGACCTTCACGCCCGCGAGGCGCATCTCCGTTCGATCCTCGACTCAGTTCCCGACGCCACCGTGGTGATCGACGAGGCGGGCATCGTGCAGTCGTTCAGCGCCGCGGCCGAGCGCCTGTTTGGCCATCGCGAGGCGGAGGTGGCCGGCAAGAACGTCTCGATGTTGATGCCCTCGCCCTTCCGCGAGGAGCATGACCACTTTATCTCGCGCTATTTGGCGACCGGCGAGAAGCGCATCATCGGCATTGACCGCGTCGTCACCGGTCAGCGCAAGGACGGCTCAACCTTCCCCATGAAGCTCGAAGTTGGCGAGATGCGGTCGGGCGACCGTCGCTTCTTCACCGGCTTCATCCGCGATCTCACCGAGCGGCAGCGGACAGAGCGGCAATTGCAAGAGCTCCAGACGGAGCTTGCGCAGCTGTCGCGGCTCACCGCCATGGGTGAGATGGCCTCCACCCTCGCCCATGAGATCAACCAGCCGCTTTCGGCGGTCTCCAATTACCTGCAGGGCTGCAATCGTCTGCTCGAGGGCATCGATCATCCGAACGCGGCGAAGGTCCGCGACGCGCTGGCCGAGACCACCAAACAGACGCTGCGCGCCGGGCAGATCATTCGCCAGCTCCGCGAGTTCGTGACTCACGGCGAGACCGAGAGGCACGCCGAGGACGTCAACAAGCTCGTCGAGGAGGCGAGCGCGCTCGCTCTCGTCGGCGCCAAGGACGAGGGGGTCAAGTCCATGTTCCGCTGCGACCACCATCTCGGGCCGGTCATGGTCGAGAAGGTTCAGATCCAGCAAGTTCTGCTCAATCTGATGCGTAACGCCATCGAGTCCATGGAGGGCTGTGAGCGCAAGGAGCTGTTGGTGGCGACCGCTCTTGCCGACGCCGGCGAGAACGCAAAGGTCAGGGCCATGGTCGAGGTTAGTGTCGCCGACACTGGCAGCGGCATTTCCGACGTGATCGCCACGCGCCTGTTTCAGCCCTTTGTCACCACGAAGCCTGCCGGCATGGGCGTCGGGCTGTCGATCTCCAAGCGCATCATCGAGGCGCATGGCGGACGCATCTGGGCCGAGCCGAACCCGGGTGGCGGCACCGTCTTCCGCTTCACCTTGGAACCGGCAGCAGACCGAAGCGAGGTTTGATGGTCGCCAACCCTGTCGTTCACATCGTTGACGACGACGAGGCGGTCCGCCGGTCGCTGGCCTTCATGCTGAGCTCGGCGGGGCTTGCCGTGCGCGTTTACGAGTCGGCCCGCGCCTTTCTCGATGGGCTCGATAGCGTGCATTGCGGTTGCCTCATCACCGACATCCGCATGCCCGAAATGACAGGGATCGAGCTGTTGCTGCAGATGAGGGGACGGAACCCCTGCCTGCCGGCCATCGTCATCACCGGGCATGGCGACGTGCCGCTCGCCGTCGAGGCGATGAAGGCAGGCGCCATCGACTTCATCGAGAAGCCGTTCGATGAAGAGGCCATCCTCAGCGCCGTCAAAGCCGCGCTCGAACAGAGCGAGGAGGGCGACGAAGAGGGTAACCTAGCGGCGGTGACCGCGCGGCTGGCGAGCCTATCCGAACGCGAGCGGCAGGTGCTCGAGGGGCTTGTCGCCGGACATCCGAACAAGGTTATCGCCCATGCGCTCGGCATCAGCCCGCGCACGGTCGAGGTCTACCGCGCCAATCTCATGGCCAAGATGGAGGCGAAGAGCCTGTCGGAGCTGATCCGCATGGCGATCCTCGCCCATGTGCCGGTGGCGAACCGCAGACCGCGATAGGTCAGCGAAGAACACCGTCTGATTTGACGTAGCTCAAAGGCTTCGCGTCGCACCAGGCATAGGTTTCCTTTGCAAGGAAAAGTTGAGACGTGGGCAGCGATATGCGTTTGGGAGACACCGACTTGGCCCAGGCCGAGACCATATTCATTGCCGTCACCGACGGAGTCCTCGCCGATAGCTTGCGTTTTTCCCTTGAGCTTGAGGGTTTCGAGACGCGCTTCTGCGATGAGTACACCCTCCTTCCGGCCATAAGTGAGCCGCCGGCGCGGGGCGGCTGCCTCGTGCTTGACCAGGACGTGTTCGCGCGGATGGTGGACGGGGAGGACACATGTGTGTTTGCCGACCGGGGCATGCCGGTCGTCTTGATGGTGTCCCATACGACCGAGCGGGTTCTCGCCCGCGCCGAAGCGGCCGGAGTCACCGAGGTGGTGGAGAAGCCGCTGCTTGGCGGGGTCTTGTTCGATGCGATTCGCCAAGTCATTGGTAGCGCAGGGCATTCTGGCCCAGGCATCGGATCGCCCTAGCCCGTCCATATCCCACCTACGTAGTTTCCCTTAGGTGGCCGTCCCGAATTTTGTGGGCGCCCGGCATCGCGTAACTATGACCTAGGTCAACGTATCGCCGGGAGGATCACTCATGCTGACGCCGACCCCCGTTGTTGAACTTCCGCGGCTAAGGTACCAGCGTCCGCTTGCGCCTCATGCGGAGCGAAGCCAGCCGGAAGCCTTTCTTCCAGCCAGCGTGCCCATGAATTTCGGCCGCAACGCCGAGATCTTCGCCGAGGGCGAGAGGGCCGGCTATGTCCATAAGCTCGTCTCTGGCGTGGTCCGCATTTCCAAACTGCTTCCCGATGGCCGCCGGCAGATCAGCGCGTTCCATCTGCCGGGCGACATGTTCGGTTTCGAGATTGATGACATCCATCACGCTTCCGCCGAGGCCATCGTTCCCGTGAAGGTCGTCGCGTTCAAATGGCAGAGCCTCTTGAGCGCCACGGCTCCAAGCGGCTTCGTGCACGAGTTGCTCAACCGCACGATGATCGACCTCCGGCAGACCCAAGACCACCTTCTCCTGCTCGGCCGCAAGAACGCCCTGGAGCGCCTCGCTGCCTTCCTGCTGGAGATGGCCCGCCGCGCGGGCACGGAAAGCGTGCTCGACCTCGCCATGCCGCGCCATGACATCGCCGATTATCTGGGGCTGACCCTTGAAACGGTGTCGCGCATGTTCGCCGAGCTGAAGGAGTTGGGAATGATCCGGCTCGAATCGGCCCGGCGCGTGCACCTGGTCGACATGGCCAGACTGAAGGCCATGTCCGCTTGAGAGTTCGGCCACTTAAGGGGTCGACTGCTTGTAAAGCCAACGACACCGAATGTCTCGACGCTGCTCACCGAAGCGCGTTAGATGCGCGTGAACGGATTGAGGTCAGGATTTCCCATGATTGCTCCCATGACTGCACGGATGACTGCACGGATTGCTTTTTCGGTTCTGTGGCTCTCGATGCTTGGCGCGGGTGCAAGCCTCGCCGGCCCGGTGACCAGTCTGCCGGACCCTGAGCACGGCAAGGATCTGGCGCAGCGGCTGTGCTCGAACTGTCATCTCGTCACGTCCGAGCAGCAGCATGCTGTCGCCGACGTGCCGAGCTTTCACGAAATTGCCAATTTGCAGAGCCAGACCGAAGGCACGATCATGGGCAAGATCATCATTCCCAAGCACCCCATGCCGGTCATCCCCATCACCAAGAGCGAGCTGAGCGATCTGGCCGCATATATAATGACGCTCAAAGACCCCCAATAACCGGTGAGGCCATGAAGAAAGCGAAGCTTTGGTACGCCATCGCCGATGGCGGGCGGGCCCGTTTCGTCGAGCGAGACGAGAACGGCGCTTTCCACACCGTTGCAAACTTCGAGTCGACGGATCTGCACTCAAGCACGAAGGATCTTGGCACTGATCGCCCGACAAGGGTCCAGGACAGCGCCGGATCGGGACGTCACGCGGTCGAGCCGCGGCGCGATCTGAAAGAGGCGGCCAAGCAGGATTTCGTCAAGCTCGTTGCCGAGACGCTGGCCATCGAGCATGGGCGCGGGGCTTTCGACCAGTTGATGCTCGTGGCGCCGCCCGGCGTTCTTACCGAGCTCAAGCAGAAGCTCGCCAGGCCGATTGCCGACCTGGTGGTGCGAGACCTGCAGAAAGACCTCACCAAAGTGCCCGACCACGACCTGACCGAGCACCTGGCGCCGCGCTAACCGCTACGCTGCGTCCAGGATGGGGGCAGGGAGCTTGAGCCGCACCTTGCGCAGCGACACGTCTTCCGGGTCGGCGCTGATCTCGAAGCCGAGCGCACGGCACATGTCGAGCATGCGCGTATTGTGCTCCAGGACTTCGCCAACCAGTTCCTGCAGCCCCTCCCGTTCGGCGTAGCGGATCAGATGGCGCATCAGGATCCAGCCGATCCCGGTTCCTGTCAAATCGCTGCGCACGATGATGGCGTACTCGCCTTTTGAGTAATCCGGGTCGGCGGCAAGCCGGGCGACGCCGTAGAGCTCTTTCTCATCTTTGTCCAAGGCGACGAACGCCATGGCCCGCGCATAGTCGATCTGCGTGAACCGCGCGATGAACTTGTGGGAGAACTCCTTGCGCGGCGCGAGGAAGCGAAAGCGGATGTCTTCGGGCGACAGTCTGTCGACGAACGTCCCATAGAGATGCTCGTCGGCCGGCCGGATCGGTCTGATCAGGATGCGCTCGCCATCGACCGTTTCGGTCCACCGCTCCCATTGGTTGGGATAGGGCCGGATGGCGAGGCGAGGATTGGGGCCGTCCTTCTCGACTTCGGCAGGATCGATGCGGATGCGGGCATCCAGTGCGATGACGCCCGTCTCGTCGGCGATCAGCGGATTGATGTCGAGTTCCTTCACCGCCGGGCAGTCCACCACGAGCTGGGAGAGGCGCACCAAGGCCTCGGAAATGCCAGCCAGATCGGCGGCCGGCCGGTCGCGATAGCCTTCGAGCAGCTTGCCGATCCTGGTCTGCGCCATGAGGTCGAGCGCAAGCGCGGTGTCGAGCGGTGGCAATGCGACGGCGGTATCGTTGATGATCTCCGTCGCGGTGCCGCCCGCGCCAAACAGGATCATCGGGCCGAACAGCTTGTCTTCATAGACGCCCATCAGCAGCTCATGCGCGCGCTTGCGCATGATCATCGGCTGCACCGTGAAGCCTTGCACGGATGCCTCGGGGCGAAGCTGGCTTGTGCGCAACTGCATGCGTTCGGCCGCATGGCGCGCCTCGGCCGGGGTCCGCAGGCCGAGTCGGACGCCGCCCACGTCCGATTTGTGGGAAATATCGTGGGAGAGAATCTTGACCACGACCGACGACGCCTGCTGGAGGAGCGCGTGGGCAATCTCCGCCACCTCCTGCGGCGACGATGCCACGCGCGTCGCCACTGTGGGGATGCCGAACGCCGAGAGCACGGCCTTGGCTTCCGGCTCGGTGAGCAGGGTGCGGCCGGCTCTCACCGCCGTGCGCATGATCGCGCGCGCCGCCTCATCGGCGATGGTGGTGTGGCCGGTGTCCTTCGGCGGCGTGCGCATCAAGGCCTCTTGGGCCTTGGTGTATTGCCAGAGATAGAAGAAGCCTTTGATCGCGTCGTTGGGCGATTCATAGGTGGGAATCTTGGCGTCGTGGAATTTCTGGCGCCCGCCGGCGGCCGCCTCCGCGCCGAGCCAATTGGTGAGAATCGGCGGCAGCGTCCTGGGGTGCGGCGCCTCATGAATGGCATCGAGCACGGCTTGCGCCGCGTCGGTCGATGAGGCGAGCGCCGTGGGGCAGTTCATCACTAAGATGCCGTCGGCCGTCGGGTTGGCGAGCACGGCGTCGAGTGTCGCCTTGTAGCGTTCGGGCCCGGCGTCGCCGATGATGTCGATCGGGTTTGCCCGCGACCAGTTGGCGGGAAGCACCTTATCCAGCGCCGCAACCAGGCCTTCGCTCAACGGCGCGAGCCTGCCGTCGAGCCGCATCAGATCGTCCACCGCCAGCACGCCCGCGCCGCCGCCATTGGTGACGATCAGGAGCTGGTTGCCCTGGACCGGTTTCAGGCTCGATAGAGTCTCGGCGGCGGTGAACAGCTCTTCCAGCTCCTCCACGCGGACAAGCCCGGCGCGGGCGGCCGAGCGCGCCGCCGACATGAACTTGCGCGCGGCGGGGATCGTCTCGAGATAGAGCAGGATCGAGCTTGTCGACACGTCGGCGGCGAGGAAGTCGAGCAGATCGCCGACATCGACGTCGGTCATGTCGCCCATGGACACCACATAGGAGAAGCCGATGTCGCGGGCGGCGGCCCAATCGAGAATGCCGGTCATCAGCGCGCCCGATTGCGACAGAAAGGCGAGCTTGCCGGCCTTTGGGTGGTTCAGCCCGAAATTGGCGCTCAAGCCCAGCGCCGGCACCGAGATGCCGAGACAGTTCGGTCCGATGATGCGCAAGCAAAACGGGCGCGCGGCATCGAGCATGGCCTGCTTGAGGGCCGGGCTGAACCCCGCCGTGATGACCACGGCGGCGCGGGTGCCCGTCTTACCGAGCTCGTCGATGATCGGCGGCACGGTGTCGGGCGGCGTGGCGATGACGGCGAGCTCCGGCGTCTCGGGCAGCGAGGCCACCGACTTGAAGCATTTGTGTCCGCCGATCGAGGCGTGATGCGGATTGACCAGATAGACTTGGCCCTGAAAGCCACCGGAGAGAATGTTCTTGGTGAGCGTGTTGCCCACCGACCCCGGCTCTTCGCTGGCGCCGATCACCGCGACTGAGCGCGGGCGGAGTACATGTTCGAGATTACGGACCGTCATGCAGCGCGCGCGGGCCTTTCATAGGGTGCGCCTCATTCCAGAGGCTGGACCATGACGACTTTGAAGGTACGCATCTCGTCGTCATGCTCTTTGATGGACACATACTCTCCCGGCTTGAACACGTGATTGCCGAAGCGGTAGCCGGACTCGTCGTCGTCCGGATCGCCGAGCAGATCGTAGTGCAGCGCCCAAGAGCCACCGGGCTTGCGGATGAGGTGGCCGACCTCGTCGTCCTCGCCTTCCCAAAACCGGTGCACGCGGCAGCGGTCGCGGAGCGGCTTCCACGCCTCGTGGTCGATATGCCCGTCTGTGGCGAGCGGCGCGGTGAACTCATAGCCACGCCCGCTGCTGCCATCCGGAAAGTCATGGTCGCGGGCGAGCTCCAGGCGAATCTTGTGCAGGCTCATAGGGTCCTCCCCGTGGAGTTAGAATGCGTCTTTAGTGTTTTCATGACGAAACGGAGACCAGAAACGATTTGCCGCAGCCTTGAGAGAGGTCAATTTGCCCACCAATAGGGCAGGTGGCGTCTCCGAAACGTCAATGCAAACGATAATAGGCGAGGCATCTGTGCGGCTGCTATGGAACGGCCATGACGTCCGCGTCTCCCACCCAAAGCGCGCCAGAGGACCGTACCCCCCTCGATAAGCTCAAGGCCGCGCTGGTCACGCCGATCCGCGCCATGCGGCTGTGCTACCTGCCGCTGCTCATGATCTACTACGCCTATGGCGCGCTCGGCCTGGTGGCCATCGCCGAGGCGTTCTGGGTCAAGGACGCTTTGAGCTTCACCCCGGCGGAGCTCGCCGCGATCGGCGTCTGGCTGACGCTGCCCTGGACCATCAAGATGGTGTTCGGCCAGCTCGCCGACTCCGTGCCAATCCTCGGCTCCCAGCGCCGGGTCTATGTGGTGATCGGCGCGAGCCTGGTGGCGTCGGGGCTCGTGCTCATGGCCGGCGCCGCCGGCGGCTGGATCGACTTTGCAGCCAAGAACGCCCTTTACGTGATCGCGCAGCTGCTCATCGTGGTCGGCGTGGTCCTGCAAGACGTCATCGCCGACGCCATGACCACCGAGGTGGTCGAGCGCGTCCGCCCCGACGGTACGCCGAAACCGAAAGCCGAGTTGGAGCGCGAACTCGGTCTCGTCCAGGTGCTCGGACGCCTGGCGCTGTGGTCCGGCATTTTGTCGGTGTCCGGTCTTTCCGGCTGGCTGGCGCAGATCTATTCCTACGAGACCGTGTTCCTGTTCGGCCTCGCGATCCCGGTGATCTCGCTCACCGGCGCGATGCTCGTCCGCCTCGACGGCGCGGAGACGAAACCCATCGACTGGCGCATTCTCGGCGGTGGCCTCGTGTTCGGCGCGGTGGTGCTCGCCATCGGGCTGGGCGGACTGCCGCTCGGCCAGGAACTCGTCTTCGCCATCTCTCTGACGGTCATCGCCTTGATGCTCTACCGCATCGCCGAGGATCTCGACGCGGCGTTCCGCAAGCGCGTCTTCTACGCCGCCCTGGTGATCTTCCTCTACCGCTCGGCACCCGGCGTGGGCGAAGGCTATCGCTGGTTCACCATCGACATGCTCGGCTTCGACGAGGGGTTCTACGGCACGCTCGCGCAGATCGGTGCCGGGCTGGCGCTGGCCGGTGCGTGGCTCTTCTCCGACGTCATCACCCGCAAGCCCATCGCCAAGGTGCTGCTCTGGCTCACCGTCATCGGCACGGTGCTGTCGCTGCCCAACATCGCGCTCACGCTCCGCCTCGATCAGTGGACGGAAACCCATCTCGGCTTCGGCGCCCGCACCATCGCGCTCATCGACACCACCACGGAATCGCCCTTCGCCGAGCTGAGCATGATCCCGGCGCTGACGCTTGTGGCCATCAATGCGCCTGCCGGCCGCCGCGCCACGTGGTTTGCGCTGATGGCCTCGCTGATGAACGTGGCG
>Ga0307380_10004315_pt1 | contig 19283 bp, 29 predicted proteins | sample UN3MG_FD_202239 | JGI IMG/M metagenome (GOLD analysis project Ga0307380, IMG submission 202239) | Soil microbial communities from Risofladan, Vaasa, Finland - UN-3 | ecosystem: Environmental > Terrestrial > Soil > Coastal area > Acid sulfate soil | place: Finland: Risofladan, Vaasa | collected... | reverse complement strand
TATTCGGTTAGAAGGGAAATGGACGCCCAAATCGACCGGCCGATTTATGAGGGATTCACCCTCCCGGGCCTCGGGCTGAGACCAGGCCGGGCAGTCTGGGCCATTCGAAAATTCACCTACACGGGAAACAACGTGATTGCAGACACAGAACTCTGGGCCGAAGGCGTAGCAGATTATGCCCACATTTGGGATGACCGGACAACCTACACCTATCGGTAAAAATGAAATGCCCAGAACGATGCGGGATATGTTGCGTTATTTTTACCCATATCGGCCTGACCACAAAAGAAGTAATTTCGGGGAGATACCACACAAGGTGGGGTGGAAAGAACACGGCCAAGGAAGATAAATGGACGCGATTTCTGGCACGGAAAACAGCCTTTGTCCCAGAGGCGGGAATAAACGTCAAGGTTTGTATTTACTATGATGAGAGAAAAAGGATTTGCACGATTTACAAAAGCAGGCCGGAAGTTTGTCGTATATTTCATTGCTCAAATTGGGGCGATGAATGGGGCAAGATTATAGAGAAATACAAACAGGGCACAAACGGTCTAATATTCAGCGATTAAAATGAAGACCCCAACGATCACGGGCCATGAAGCGATCTTCGAATTTGCCCCAGAGCAATGCCCCGTCTGCGGCACGAAATTAATAAAGACGAGGGCCTGCTCGGGCCTGGCCGATGAGGGCTGGGAGACGATGCTGCGCTGCATTCGCCTTGGTTGTAATTATCGCCTTGGCATTGAAAAAAAGGGAGGCAAAGAAAATGAAGATTGAAGATTTGACACCCGAAAACGTAGGGGGCCTATCATTAGCAGATTTGCTATATTTGAGGGACCGAGTCACCCAGATTTATAACTCCAGGTTTAAGGGCAACCTGACAAAGGCAGCGCGATTCTCGAGCAAGGGGCGTCTTTACGCTGTGGTCGAAAGAAGCGATCTTTTGTTAAAAAACCAGATCCTGGTCAGGGAGATCAAGAGCCGGGGCCAGGAATTAAAATCGGTTTCACCAATCGACAGAGAAATGTGGAAACAATCGATGAAGACGCTCGACGTCGGATCTCTCCCCAGGATTATCGTCATTGAAAACTTTGCAGCCATTCAGGGGGAATATTTAGAGGCCCCAAAAACAAGCGATCTTTTGAGTGTCGTTTTTAAATGCCAGGCAACCGAAATGTCTGAGGCTGCGGTAACCGAGGTTATTGAGAAAATACACGCGGCTACCCAAAAGGACATAGCCTGTGAATTCAGCATTTCAGGACCGGAGGCGGATCACGTCCCGGCCTATGACCTGGTTCTGGTCCCCAGGCACGTAACCCAAAAAGCATCAGCCCCAGCCAACAACAGCAGAATCATCAAATACGAGAACACCGGACAGGCACCGATATATTCAAAATGGAACATAGAGGCGGAGCGAGACGCCATGGACATGGAAAAGAGAGAAAAGGCGGCAGCCTGGATCGATGAAAAACTGCCTGTTTCCTTTTTGAAATTCCGGATGATTCATCACCGGAGCGAAGACGGGAAAGTCGTTCTGCGGGGCCTCCAAAAAGCCATGGGCGATTTAATGGACATACGGCGGGGGGCCAGGATCCCGGAGGATGAGCGCCGGCAGGTTTATGAACACCTCGCCAAGCACTACCGCGAATTTGAAAAAGAGCCCCCTCCATTCCGGGCCCTGAAAGCAGACCGAAGGACAATCCTGAAACCGTACCCAAACGAACACGCCTGCAGACTTTTGGATCCGGCCGGCTTTGAGGGATTCTCGAGGATCACCAGATCGACGGCAGACGGCAAAGAATACTCGGTGATTTATGGAATCAGGACGGTCGATGGAAAAAGGGTAAGCACAGAACAAGCCTACCGATACCCAAAAAGCGGTTGGACGGAAAAAGAGGCTCGAGCGCATTGCAGAGAACACAAAGGAATATCATTCGAAGCGGCCATCGAGAAAGAAGACATCCGATTCAAGATCCTGAAAATCGATGCAGAAAAGCAGATCGTCGGCGGAATCGTTTATGAGCCGAATAAGGTCGATACCCAGGAAGAGTACACAGACGCAAAAGAAATCGAGCGGGCCCAGATTGCATTCATGGAAAAATACGGAACGGATACCAACCGGATCAAAATTCAGCATCAGGGGCAATCCTTTTATTTCCCGATTATTGAATCCTTCATTCCTGAGCAGCCCACAAAAAAAGGGAAAGACATAATCCCTGCAGGCGCCTGGTGGCTTATGATTAAGATTACAAGCAAGGTGATCTGGGAAGAAATCAAGGCCGGCCGATTGACGGGATTCTCGATGGGCGGAACAGCCAAACACGCCTGAGACCAAAAATAAACCTTGACAAGGCTATCCAACGAAATGTATTTTTAAATTATCATGAACGACACCCTCCAGTAAAGAGCGGATCGGCACGGGGGCAGACCCGCCAACCCATTATCCGGCTCGTTTACGTGGAATTTGAAACACGGAGCAAAACGATGCCGGAGCCAAAAAAAATCAAGGATCTCGATATAGAAGAGATTTCTCTTGTCCAAAGAGCGGCAAACCGGCGCACATTTTCACTTACAAAAGAGGAGACAAAGCAAATGTATGACAAATTAATTACACTTTTGAAAAAGTGGTTTTCGGAAGAGGAACTCACGGAAGAAAGGCAGGCCGCTATCAAGGCCATGCCAGAGGATCTCCAGAAGGCAAACCTGCAGGCCCTCGAAATCATGGAGGAATATCGCGAAGACGACCTGATGCCCGAGGATTTCAAAAAGGTCATGAAGGCATATATCGACGTTGCCATCTCCCCCAAGGAGAAAAAAGAAGACAAAAAGGAAACCGAACTCACCCCCGACAATTTCATCGAGAAAGCCGGGGCGGCATTTTCGAAGGCCACCAAAGAGCAGATCGAAAAGGCCATCGGGATCCTGAATGCTCTGCTGAACAAGGGCGGCGGAGAAGACAAAGAGACCAAAAAGGGATTGACCCCTGAGCAGATCAATCTTCTGGCAAAGGCCCAGGCCATCATCGACCGAGAGGAATTAGCCAAAAAGGCTGCTGACGAAGCCAAGGAAAAAGATCGAGATTCCAAAATCGACGATCTTCTGAAGCAGGTCGCAGAGCTCAAAAAGAACCGGGGAACGTCCAAACAGATCCAGAAGGACGAAGAAGGCGAAGAAGACGAAGACGGCAAGAAGGAAACGAAAAAGGCCGTCGTTGACAAATTCCCCTCTATCCGTCTTTCATAACCGAAACCACAATCCACGATAGGAGGACAAAATGGCTACGGCAAATAAATTACTCGAACGATGGAAAATGCAAAAGGGATTCAACCTGATTTCAATTCCTTCCATCTCGCTGACGGAAGAAGAGGCGGATACATTTCTGGACATGGTATTCGACGAATCATCCATGATCAAATACGCCAGGGTAGTCCGGATGCTGAAACCCCAGAAAAACATCCGGCATATCGGATTTGGGACGGGAAACTTCCTGTATCCCAGCGATCACTTCAACGAATCCAAATACAAAAAGGAATGGGCGCACAACAAAATCCAGCTTAACGTCAAAAAGGCCAGGGGATGTGTTGTGATTTTCGACGACGACCTCGAGGATCTACGCGGAATCGAAACCGAGGCGGAATGGAAAATGAAGCTCATGGGGATGATCGCCAAGAAAATAAACAACGAACTCGAGGCAACCGCCTGGATGGGAAACGCTGCCGGCGCCCCCAACGTTTTCGCTGATGATGATCTGCGGAGCACGGTCGACGGCTGGAGATACAGGATTTATTACAGCCAACTTTCAACAGACACGTATTACAACCATGCCATCCCCGGCGGAGCATTGGTTATCAACGCCTGCGACGGCGGAACCAGCGGAGCCACATTCGACCTGCCGGGGAAAATCGCGGAGAGAGATACGGCTGCTCCCTACAATTGGGAATTCAAGTATCACCGGGCCCTCAAACGGATGCCCGCGAAATACAAGATGAACGGCGGCCTGAAAAATATGTCCTTTCTGAACAGCGATCTGGTGACGATGGATTATCTCGAGGCCCTCAGCGCCCGATCCACCGCCATAGGAGATGCCGTTTTCACAGGGGCAGCCGCACCGCAGTATTTCAGGGTACCGATCATCGATGCCAGCCTGATGCCCGGAGATTTGGGGACAGCGCCCACCTACGGAGTTATCGGGGCCGGCGAGTACACCGATGTTCTCTTGACCCCGAAACAAAACCTGATCATCGGCCTGCAGAGAGAAATCACGCTCGAGTCGGAGCGCAGCGCAGCAGACGAGGCAACCTACATCTTCTTTTCGATCAAATGGGATGTAGCGATCGAGAACCCGAACGCCTGCGTCATGATTTCCTGCCTGACCCACGCTTGCTAATGATTAGGACGGCACGAATAAGGAATCTCGGCCGCAGCCGGATGTTTGCGACGTGCATCGGAGACATCCGGATCCCAGCGCACGGAATCCAGGACATCGATAACGAGCAGGCCGCAAAAGAAATTCTGAAACACGATGACCTGGTCGTTGATTGGATAAGCGGAGATGGACGTTCAGGGAAGAAATACAAAGAGCCTGAAGTCAATTACGAAAGATATAGGATCTGGGAACTTCGATCGATTGCGGCGGGCTTAGGAATAAAGGGCTTTTTCACGATGAGAAAGCTCGATTTGATAAAGAAAATCACGGAGGCAGATAATGCGAAATGACCAATTCCCGACAACCTCTGTCGGAACACACCAGCCCCAACGTTTCATCCACGATATACAATTTCTCAACTACCACATCAACCACGACAAGTGGGACTGGTTCAAGTTTTTCACCCCGGAATTTGCGGCCAGAATCGAGGAACATTTTTTCAAATGGAACCCGACCGACTGGACCATCACGACCGTCGAGGCAGCCGGCGCCGCAACCGAAGCGATCTCCGATCACGTAAATGGCGTCCTGCTGGTCACCAACGGGACAGCCGACGACGACCGGGACGAGATCACAACCCAGGCCGAGAGCTTCAAGCTGCTCGACAATTATCCCCTGTACGCCTCGATGCGTTTCAAGATCAGCGACCCGACGCAGAGCGATCTCTGGTTTGGCCTCATCCCCGCCGCTTCCTATTGGGCGGCAACCCCGGATGACGGGGTGCTCTTCAGTAAACAGGACGGGGATGCCAACCTGGATTTCATCACCAGGTATAACGCGGCACAGGCCCTGACCGATACCGGAATCGACCTCGAGGCCCTGACCTGGCTACGGCTGGGCTTTCATTGGGACGGCGATCACACAGTCCGCTATTTCGTTTTCAGAGACAGCGACCTGTACTGCCTGGCCCAGGGCAGCCACACGACCTACATCTGCCAGGATCAAGAATTCAGATTTGGATTCGGGCTGATGAACGGGGAGGCGGACGCCAAGGCGATCTACGTCGATTACATCAAGTGCGCCCAGCGCCTAGCCATCGAATAAGGCAAACGGATAGCCGTTGAAAATCCAAGGGGGAGGGCCTGTAAAAGCGGGCCCTCCCTTTTTTTTTGAAGGGAGGCCGTAATGGGGAATTACATCGATCCCGCAGATATTAACAACTGGCCTTCAGGCAGCACACCAGAAGAGCAAGCCGAAGCAATCCTCGAGGTTGAGCAGCTTGTCGAGAAAACACTCGGTACCCATTTTTACAACAAAGCCTTCGATCACAAAGTAAACGGAAACGGTAAAAATAGGCTTTTCCTGGGACTCGAGGCCAGCATTCTAACCGTTACCCAAATCAAAGTAAACGGCTTGGAGATTGACGAATCCTGGTGGACAAATGATCGGGTTTCGGTTTTCATTGATTTGACCGTTTCCGGATCCTCAATCTTGGATCCAGAATATGCCTACATGATGAGCCAGACGGGCGGCTCGGGAATTTTCCCAAGGGGATATGAAAACATCCGGATCAAGGGAACTTATGGATACACGGTCGTCCCGCAACCCATCAAAAAACTTTGCATCATTCTGGTCCAACACGATAACGATGAAAGCCTCTATACATCGTATTTAATGGACAGCGAAAAAATAGGAGATTATTCCTACAAAATCAGCGCCGGCGCAACGGCCAAGATTCCAGTTATTTTCGGAATTTGGGAAGCCGACAGGATTGCAGTCAGGTACCGCAGGCAGAAAAAAACCCGGATTATGACATATTAAAATGCAGGAAAAACAGAGATCATTGCGGAGACTTTATGAGACGATCATCCCTAGCAGACAAAGTCATAAATATTTATGGGACGTTTTGCCAGACAGATCCTGGGCAGGAAAAGCCTGCTTCATAATTGGCGGAGGACCGTCTCTTCGGGAATTCCCCTTTTCCAGATTGAAGGGAAAGAGAACTATTGGAATCAATCTTGCATTTCAAAAATTTGATCCAACGATTACATTCTCTATGGATTCCCGTTTTTTGAAATGGATGGAAACGGAACAATACGGTCGAGAGACAACCAGGAAATTTGAACGCCTGCAGGGTTATCGGGTTATGCTGATGACCTACCCCGCAGCATTCCCCCCGCTCGTTTATATTGTGCCGGTCCACAAAAATTATACAGAGGCACATTGGGCCCTTACGGAGAAAATGAGACAGGGCCTCGGCCATGGGAACAATTCAGGATACGCAGCTTTAAATCTGGCGGCTTGCCTTGGAGCCAACCCAATATATTTATTGGGATACGATATGAAGCACGACGGCGATAGAACCCATTGGCACAGAGGCCACCCAAAGGTGCAGAGCAAAGACCAGATCGCAACATTTCCGCAATATTTTAATTGGGCGGCGCCCCAATTATTGAAGAAAAAAATCAGGGTAATCAACCTGAATTATGAAAGCGGGCTGACCTGCTTTCCAAAACAAAACTGGAGCGAGGTTTTATGATGCCGAAAAAAGAAACGAATTTATTTGTGGTTGGAAAAGTCGATAGAAAAAGCTCTTTAGTTTGGGTACTGATCGGAATCTTTGACGAGGAAAGCCTGGCATTAGCAGCCTGCTTGACGAAATATCATTTCATAGCGCCAGCGATTTTGAACGAAGAGCTCAGGAATTCAGTCCCACGGATCCCATGGCCAGGGGCCTATTTCCCAATCGAAAGTTGAATAAAACAAATTGTCTTACGCAAGGAGTATCAATGACAGAAAAAAAAGGTAAAGTTTGGGGGGAGACCTCCAAATTACTCGGATGGGGAATTCATGAGGTCCATTATTTGAGCATCAAAAAAAACGGATTCTGCAGCGAACACAAACACGCCAACAGAACTAATTATTTTTTCGTTATTTCGGGGAAATTACTGATTAGGGTTTGGGTGGATGGAATTTCACACATGGTCGACGAAACGGTCCTCGGTCCCGGGGAATCGACGATGGTCCCACTCAACGCCTGGCATCAATTCCACGCCCTGGAGGATTGCCGAGTTATCGAATCCTATGAAATGAAAGGAGCCAGCAACGATATCCAGCGGAGATCACAGGGAGGGAAGGAATGAGGCTAGAAATTTTGATAGCCGGCTGGGGATCCGTAGGCAAAGCGATCGGAAGCATTGTCGCGAGCGCAGGACATAACGTGCATATTTTAGATCCATCGAAGGGATACAAAAATCCAGACGCAGGAATCGTCGATGTTTTACACATTGCCTTCCCATGCGGTGCGGACGGAAAGGGGATTTTTATAGAATCCTGCCTCGAAATCCTAAAACTTTTTCGACCGGACTTGACGATTATTGAAAGCACGGTGCCGGTTGGAACGACAGAAGACCTGGCACTGATGAGCGATTGGCCGATCGTCCACTCGCCCTGCCGGGGCCTTCACAATCAGCTTGAAAAAGCAATCCGGACATTTATCAAATACATCGGCGGGGATCCGGAGCCGGCCAGGGAAGCAATAAATTATTATTCGACCCTGGGCCTTAAACCTTTTCATGTCGGCCAGGCCAAAGCAACAGAACTCCTGAAATTGCTATCTACGGCATATTTCGGATGGAACCTTTTGTTTGCGAAGGCAGCGAAGGAGTATGCAGATTTATATGGGGTCGAATTCGATCAGATTTATTCTCATGCGAATATGTCCTACAACGATGGATACCTGGCTCTTGGACACCCGGAATTTATCAGGCCGATTTTAACGCCTCCCCCCAGCCCCATAGGCGGGAAATGCGTCACCCAGAACATAGGGCTTTTAGAGCATTCTGATTTCAGGCAAGCCTTTGAAGCCCTGAACGATTCTGACATTTCGTTTCTTTTAGAAGAGATCGGGGAAACAATCCCATCGGCCAGCAGGGAGGAAGAGGACAAAGAATGAAACTATTAGCATTTATGAAAATAGCCGGCTTGATTTTAGGGGGCATTTGTGTCCTTTGTATCATTTACCTTTTCATCGGTTTTTTGATTTATTTGTATTTGGTTATATACAGAAAATATCCGGTCTTTTATTCAACTCGGTATATCGTTTTTTGGTTCATTGTATTAGTGATGGAGAGGGAAATTTAAAAATGATTAGAATCATCCGGAGGATTTTCTTTTTGCTTGCGTCCGTTTATTTGATAATAGGAATTTATTATGCCGTAGCATCTTATTTCGATAAGGGAAACCTGGGTTATTCCGCTTTCGTCATTTTTGCTTGGTTTTTTATTTTATTGGCAAAGGGGGAGATTTGAGAGTCGCCCTTTTTTCAAAGACACCCATGGCGGCAGCACCATGGGAGCTTTTCAAAGCAATTCGGAAATATACGGATATCGAGATCAGCTATATTAACAAAACAAACCGATACGCAGATGGCCGTTATTTCCCTTTTCATTTATTGCTGGCGACTTCAAACGGACAGGCCAGGAGCGCCCTGGCCAAAGCAGATATCCTTCATGTTCATAATTATTGGTTTCCTTTGCTTGACGAATATCGCAAAGAAAAAAAAGTCATGGCTCAATTTCACAGCCTGCCCCGCCAATTGAATTGGGCGGAATTGATGGAAAACGCAGATATTTGTTACACGATAAGACAGCCCCTCCATATCAGAGAATACAAAATGCCGGGCCTTCCCAATTTAATCGACCCAGACGAATTGAGGCCGGAGGCCAGGAACGGCAAAATAAAAATAGCCTTTGCTCCCTCATCCAGAGCACCCATCACCAGCCCCCAAACAAAGGGATACTTTGAGGTAGCCCAGGCTTTGAATGATATTGCTATAGAGCGGGATATCGAAATCGTCTGGATTGAAAAACTGGCATACGAAACAAATCTGAAACTTAAGAGGAAAGCCCATATTTTAATTGACGACGTGGTCACTGGAAACTGGCACCGAACAAGCCTCGAGGGCTGCGCCTTTGGATGCGCCGTCATTAACAAAAACGATTTGGAACCATTCGTTTATGCAGACCTTAAAACATTGCGCTCGGTCCTTTTGGATTTGATCGACAATCCAGCAAAATTAAAAGAGGCCCAAGAGCGGGCCCGGTTTTGGGTTTTAACCAAATGGCATGCAATGGATCTGGTGAAAGCATACAAAACCGCCTACATGAGGTTGCTACAATGAAAAACAACGACAAACCGAGATTGATTCATTGGCCGTCGCAGGCATCTAAATCAAAGCTCAAATATCTGGCGCATGGATTTCAACTTTTAGAGATCCCAATAATTGTGTCAAAAGATCTTGATAAGGGAATCATCGATTCCCAAATCTATCCAATTGTATTCGAATTCGGAGATGGGCAGAGGAAAAAGGCATGGTTTGATATCACGGCCTCCAGGCACAAAACGCACTTCGACCTTCTGGAGAGAGACAAGAATTCCATCTATTTCAAAACCCACCTGGCACAGGCGCACAGGAAAAAAGACCCCAGGATCCTCCCCATGCCGCAGGCAGTATCTAATATGCAATATCTGCGCATTTATCAGCAATTGAGAAAAGAACGGATCGGAAGGAAAAAATTTGAATACGATGTTCTGGCGCTTTTTGTGAATTCGGACGCCGGCCTCCGTCAGAAAGTAGTACAGAAATTGAGGGCGATGGACGGCATCAAAAGCCTGGCCTGGATGATCGAGCACCCACAACTCGAGCGGCCAAAAGTACCCCCACAATTGCTGGGCCCAAAATTGAGATATGCCCAGCACCTGAGCCTCCAGAGCAGAACAAAAATTTGTATCGCTCTCCCAGGCGCCTGGAAAAACGGAGGCGCATCTATTTCATTCAGGCATTCAGAGATTTGGGGAATGGGAGGGATCGTCGCCTCGATTCGGCCGGGAACATTTATGATCGGGGATCCACATTCCTGTTGGATTCAGTTTAATATGGATCTTTCGAATTTTGAGGAAAAAATCAGGGAATATGTGCGGAACGATAAGAGCCGGGAAAAGCTGTCAAAGGACGGCGCCCGCTATTGGGATTCCGTGCACCATCCCATAAAAGCAGCCCAATATATGATCGACAAAATCAACAAATTTAAACAGGAGGATTAATGACAGAAGAAAGAGGAAAAGGCGTTTTTTTTATTATCGGAATCCGGAGATCCGGGACATCGGTTCTAAGGACCATAATAAGCAAAGCACCAGGAATCGAATGCGTTTTATTCGAGCCGCATGAATTGTATCATTCAATTCAAATGCAACATTTCGATCGGTTTAAATCAGACAAACACCTGGGCAGGATCAACGCATTCAGGCCGCAGGAAGAGGGGAAAATCGTCGGGCTCAAGATGGCCATGAATCCCGGCATCGATGCCCTTGATTGGATTTGGCTGCCGAAGACTTATCCCCAGGCGAAAATCATTTTCATCTGGAGAAATATGAAGGACACATATGCTTCATATTACAAGGAAGACTGCGGGAGCGTCCGTGGAATAATCACGGAAACGGTATACAGCCCAATGTTTCAATGGCTCTGGGGATCGTTTTTCGATTTTTACCAGCACAACCAAGACCGATCAGTCGTCGTAAATTACGATAAAATGATCATGGCCCCGGAAAAAACGCTGGCCATCGTTTGGGAACTTTTGGGAGTGACTGCGCCGGCCAATTTACCCGGAATGGTCAGGGCCCCCAGGCACAGCCAAGGGGCCAATAAAGTGGATAGCCCCCATTCTTTCATCCATCCATTTGAAGAGCCGTTGGCGGAGGAAACAAAGCAGGCGAAATGAACCAAATAACGATAATGTACCCGACGCGAAACCGGATCCACAAACTGCTTACCAGCATTGAATCAATATTTGCGCCAGACATTCCAGAAACACCGATAGAAATTGTGGTCGTCTGCGACGGGGATAAGCTGACTGCCGGGGCCATTCTTGATTACAAAAGAGTCGCCCGCCTCATTTATGTAAGGGATCATAAGGGGTCCGTTTACGCAAGGAACCTGATAAGCCAAACAACGGAAGGAAATCTGATCTGTGCGGTAGATGACATAACATTCTACCCAGAGGCGATCGATGAAGCAGCCGCAGAGATGAGGCGGAGCTTTCCAGATACAGACGGGGTCGTCGGATTCAGAAGGGCGGACAGAGATCACACAAAATTGAATAAGAGCAGTGGGATGTACGGAGGGGTGGCGCTCATCGGCCAGAAATTCCTCCAGAGATATCCGAACAGGAAAATATGCTTTCCAGGTTATTTTTTATTTGCAGCCCAGGAAATGACGAACCTGGCCGTGAAAGTGGGGAAAGGAGTGATCGCCGAAAAAGCAAAAATATTTCACCACAGCCCCCGCAAGGGAGGCGATATTGATCAAACCCATTTGGAAGGACGGCAATACAAAAGGAGAGATGCCGACATGCGGAGGGCCAGGGCAAAATGCGGACTTTTGTGGGGATGGGAAATGGAAGGGTTTTTATATGATCGAACGATGGGAATCAAGGCCGAAGAAACAGAACGCTACCTGAAATCGAAAGGCATCCAAAAATGAAACTCGAACACTTTATTCACATTTATTTTGATTGCGATTTTCCTCATCTACCAAAAGAAAGCCGGTGGGTCACTAATCGAATTGAATTCTTCGAACGATTCACGCTTCCTTCCCTCCTGCAGCAGACTTTTGATGATTTCAAAATCGTTTTATTCTGCGGGAAAACACACCGGGCCATCACCAGTAAACACGAATGGCACCCCAAAATTATCCCCAGCTATCAATTCGGGAAGGACGTCTTTTTAAAGAGCAGGGCGGATTTTATCGCAATCACCAGGATCGATTCAGACGACCTTTTCCACAGGGCAGCGATGGCCGACGTTCATAAAGCGGCACAATTTTTGATGATGCCCAATTGGAGAAGTTGCGCAATTTTCAGACACGCCATAACCTGGGACATGGCCAACAGGTACCTATTCCCCAGATTCAGAAAAAGCCCCCCATTTTATACGCACATTTATCCGAGGGCTTTCTATATGGATTGGCGGGCCTTTAAGGCGGACCATTTTGTCGGCCATGGGAAGGCCGGGGGCCGGCTGCCAAACACGGTCGAATTGCCAAAAGGCAGAATTTGCGTAACGAAAAACAACTGGAATGTGGGCCTTTTCCGAAGGGGAGTCAGCGCAGATTTTATGACAGAGAAACAGCGGGACATTTTTTTAGAGGAAAATAAAAATGCGATCGGAGACGAAGGAACAATCGTCTCGATCTTGAAACACTTTGGAGTCGAGAATGCAATGGAGGTAGATCCTTGGAAAAAACATTGAAGGAACTTCGATATGATCACGTCCGGAGAGAGATCCCAGACCTATTTAACCAGAAGACGGTTTTATATGTCGGCGCAAAAATCAAAAAACGATGGGGAAAAGGAGTCGAACTTCTGGATATGTTTGTAGCAGAAAAAGCGGAAATTGATATCATTGAGGTTTTCGAACGAAACGTCATAGCGCTGAAACGCTTTAATGAAGAGGGACGGAATTTCCTCAATGGCCGAGTCGAAGCGGGGGCCTTCAGGAGGATCATCCACGGAAATGTAATTGATATTGATTTTCTCGACGGCCTACGGCCAGAGGGATACGATATTGCAATGTTTTGGCACGGGCCAGAACACCTGGAACTCCCGTTTGTGCAGCCGGTGATTCGCGGCCTGGAAGCCCGATCAAATAAAATGACGGTCCTGGGGTGCCCCTGGGGAATTTACAAGCAAGGGGCAGTCGGGGGAAACGAATGGGAAACCCACCAGACAGCACTCTACCCGCTCTTTTTTGAAAAAATGGGATATTCGGTTTCAACGATCGGCCGGAGGGACGAGAAGAAATCGAACATCATGGCCTGGAAAAGGATAGGAAAACAATGAACCAATCAAGAAGGGCCGATTTTCAGGACTACCCATTTTTGGACCAGGAAACAATCGTTTTTATTGAAACTCTTTTTAACACAAAATCAACGATTTTGGAATACGGATCAGGCGGGTCTACAATTTGGTTTGCATTGAGGGCCAGGTCGGTCCTTTCATTTGAGAGCAGCAAAATCTGGCATACAAAGGTCAGCAAGCGGATAGATGCCCTCAAAATTAAAAACGTTTCTTTTCACCTCGACCAGAAATATTGGGCCACCACACTTCCCGACGCCAAGTTTGACATAATATTTATCGACGGGAAAAAGCGATATTTCTGCACGAAGGCCGCCCTTCCTCATTTGGCGGAAAAGGGATATTTAATTCTGGATAACGCAGAATCCATCAATCCCCACAATAAAATGGCCGTTGAATATTTGGCCAAGCAGGGGCTCCCCGTCAAAATCATGCAGGGATATCGACCCAAAGCCACGACCGCAATATATGGAGGACCATGATGGGAAAATTCACGGGAGAATTCAGGGAAAAGCCGTGGCTTTCAGATGTGGCTATTGATATTTTGGATACTCTTATTGAGCCAAATTGGAGGATTATCGAAACGGGATCCGGAGCAAGCACTTTGTGGATGGCCGAAAGAGCGGAGGTAATAATAACATTTGAACATAAAATATCCTGGGCAAATGCCATCCAAGAAGAAAGCAATAAAAGAAATCATTTAAATCATCATTCTGTTAATATTATTTTGGATCCAGAATATCCCAAAACAGGAGTCTCCAGAGGCATCCAAGAAATCTCAAGCAGGCGGGATTATGACCTAGCTTTAATCGATGGTCGCGGCAGAGTGAAATCCTGCAGGACGGTGGCCCCCTTCATCCGCCCGGGGGGATGGCTAGTTTTAGATAACGCGAACAGACCACGATACGAGGGCGCCATCAAAATGCTCGTCGAGAAATATGGATGCCAATTTTTTTCTATTATAGGAAAAATCATGCCAGAAAATAAACGAGGTTTTACAACATTTTTCAGATTTCCGCAAGCGAGATGGAGCAAAACCAATGCGTAGCTTGCGTATACGCATTGTAGAGGCCCGACCTCGACCCGCCGAAGGCGGAGATACCCGATGAAAATCTTTGTCGCCTCCACGGGCAGATGCGGAACAAAATTTATGACCTGGGTTTTTCGGAATTATACAAATGTTCCATCTTTTCATGAGCCTTACCCGAAATTAACAGGAAAAGAATCCGAGGAAATAAACGCCGGCAGGATCTCACCAGAAACCAGGCAGGAGATAACGAAAAAATTTGATTTTATCGAAGCCCAAAGCAAAGCTGGATTTTACTTCGAATCAAGTAATATGTTTATAAAAAGTTTTTGGAAACTTGCGATGGAACGCTGGCCAGAGGACGTCGGGATCATTTATATCAGGCGGGATCTCGCCAACTACCTAATTTCCTTTACGCGAAGAGGAAAACGGGGGAAAAAGGGCCGTTTTCATAGCGTTTTTTTGTTGCGCCCAGAGGCAAAAGGGAACCTGATGCCGGGGCCCGAAGGGATGAGCTTTTATGAGACGGTAGCCTGGAATTATTACGAGGTCATGGCCAGATATTTAAAAGCCAGAGAGACGGCCATTCGTTTTTATGAAATGGAATTCAGCGAAATAAACAACATCCAGACCTGGCGGCATTTATTCAAAACATTTGAGATCGAACACACGCTCCCGAATAATTTTCCAGAAACACCCGATCGGCATCAATCGATTTTCGATACCAAAACAAAACTTCTCTGCCTCGAGCATTTAAAGCAAAACTGGCCAGAGCCGAGAACGATAGTCGATTCAGAAACCATGGCGCAATTGAAGGGAGACCAGGATGAGCTATGACAGCCTTTTAATTCACACCTGTAGCGTTATTCAGATCACAGAAACGAAGGGAAATGTCCGCACTGAAAGCATAACAACAGGGGTTAATTGCCGATTCATGTTCAAGAATCGGATCGTTCGGGATTTCACCGGAGAAGAAGCGGTCTCGGTTGGCCGGGTTTTTTTCGATAAAGCCCAACTCATGCGACCGGATACAAAGATAATATTTGACGGGAATCGTTACGCCGTGCTACAAATAAATAAACCGGCCGATTCTTTGCAGAGGCATCATCTAGAGGTCGATATCGCATAAGAGAAAATGGGAAATGAAAAACAAGACAGACCTCACCCTGGATACGAGAGACTTTGATAGAACATTTCCACTAATTACCCAGACAAAAATCCCCAATTATGCAGCCGAGGCAATGCGCCAGGAAATCCCTTTGATTTTGGCCGATGCAATTATGATCGAACCACGGGCCCCCCATGAATGGGGGAACCTCTGGCGCACCCAAAAAGTCGGATCCATAGAAATGAAATGGGAAGAGATCGGGATTCTCTTCGGATTTAATGCGGACTACGCAGCAGCCGTTCATGAACTCGGGACACCAGGTACAAAACACGCCGGCCAAACCATTAACTGGACAATGCCCGGATCCGGAGCAAAATATTTAGAGGATAAGCTGTCCAAATTCGGTTCAAAATATTACGAAAGAATAGCCAATAAAATCGAGGCCAAAGGGAATGTGAGGGGAAAATGATCTATTCCGTAGCAATCTGGATTAATGGCCTGGGCCTGGGATTTACATATGGAACAAATTTATTCGCCGGATACATCCCCGATCGGAGAGAGGATGGGACAACACCACCGCTCAGATGCCTGGTTGTTATCGACCAGACGACATCCCCGGTTTATTATGATCTCCCTGACCGGGTTGATTTAGCGGTTCAATTTTTAAACCGGGGCGCAGATAAACGCTCGGCTGGCGAAGACGCAAAAAGAATATTCAATAGGATCCACGGGATCGGGGCCGTTGATCTTCCGGAGGATCCAGAAGCAGCCAGCGGGGCGCCTTATGTTTCAATGGTGGTTGAGGCAAATCACGCCCCCCAATACGTAGGACAAGACGCGAAAGCGAGATTTCAATATTCAACTAACTACATTTTCCGAGCGAGAGGAAAATAAAAATTTAGGAGGCAAACAAAATGGCTAGGCAAGTAGGACCACCCCGCGACTTGGGGCCGGCCTGTATAGTTTGGGATTCGGCCGGAACAAATCTCAGATTTGATCCGACCTTTGGAACGGTAACCTTCAGAAGCGAAGATTCAGTCGAGGACATCCTCCACGATGAACACGGAATCGTCCCGGTGGACGCCGTTTTCACGGGCCGGACAGCAGCCCTCGAGGTGCCGATGACCAGCCCGAATCTTCTGGACCTGCAGGTCGTCGTACACGATGCTACAGCGAAAAAGAGTTCCGCAAAATACAAAATTTTGTGGGTACCAAACGTCGTTGGAGACCGGCTCTATCCGGGAGCCAAAGAAATTATCATAAAGCCGGTCATCGACCAGATCTGCGGCACGGACACCTCAGAATGGCTTTACATTTTCAAGGCATATCCGATGGCACAGTTTGAAATCGGATGGGACAACAGCGGACAGCGCGTTTACAACGTGTTATTCAAAGTTTTCCCGAGCGACGCAAGCGGAACCCCCCACAATAAAATGTGGAGATTTGGACCCGCAAGCTAAAGGCAGGGAGAATGAGCAGCAGAATAAAATTATCGACAAAAACCACAAACCAGCCTCCAATCGTTGTTGAGCTCGATGGGGTGGTTTATAAAAAGGCGACCTTTTCAACCAAGGATGTGCGGGAACTTTTGAAGCACGAAGATGCTGCAGCAAGTGGAGACTTCGGTGAGCTTTGTAAGCAATTCCAAATAATGACCGGAGCACCGCTTGATGCCATCGAAGGAATCGATGTGCGCGACCTCCAAGAGAAGATCGTCAAGATTTCCAACATGATTTTTCAGCCGGAAGTTGAAGCGGCAAAAGAAGACACGCCGGCCATAGTAAAAAATGGAATAGCGCCCGAGAAGATAAAATCGCCCTGATCGCGGTTGTTTTTTCGGGCCTGTTTCATTACACAGAGCTCGCCGATGAAAATCTGGATTATCGGATTTTAAATTTCTGGTATAAAAAAGCGAGGGCCCATCTTGCCCTCCGGACATTGACGCAATTAAGAACGACAAGGGAAGCAATGAATCTCGAGGGGATTGATTATCAGGAGAGAGAGCGAACGCTCCTTAATGAGATCTTAGAAACGGGCCCCAATTTAATCGAGCATAACACGGGGCCAAAGCCGGCCAAAGTAAAAACAGAAGCCGAGATCTCCAGGGAGGCAATACAAAAAGACTCGAGGCTCGCTCCAGGATGGGATTTTTTTAGAAAACAAGGATCGGGGTAAAAAAAATGGCTTTCAGCGTAGGCGCCCTCATTGCAAAATTGCAGTTAGATAAAAAAGACTGGAATACTGCCACAAAAGGTGTCACCAAAGACACGAAAACCATGGGGGCGGCGATCCAGAGAAACGCCAAATCCTTTAAAACGGCCGGCCTGGCGATGACCGTCGCGGGCGGACTTATCGTCGGCGCCATCGGTAAAATGGTAAAAAATTACGTGAGGGCCGGTGACGAAGTCCATAAAATGGCCTTGCGCACAGGATTTGCTACAGAGACCCTGAGCGAATATCGATACGCAGCACAGATCGCGGGGGCCGATATCTCAGCACTCGAAAAGGGCGTCAAGAAAATGGCGAAATCCATTATTGATGCCGACTCGGGCCTCACGACATATCAGCGCTCTTTTGACAGAATCGGGGTCAGTTATTCGGCCCTGGCGAAAATGTCACCAGAACAACAATTTGAAGCCATCGCCCTGGCAATCGGCAAGGTTGAGGATCCGACAATTCGAGCAGCGTCGGCACAGGAAATATTCGGCAGGGCCGGCACACAACTCCTTCCTCTTTTTAATGAGGGAGCAGAGGGGATGGCGAGATTGCGGCAGGAGGCCCGTGACATGGGGGCCGTTTTTGATCAGGAGGCAGCCAACAAAGCGGCCCGGCTGGCAGATGCCCAGGTAAAACTAAAGACGGCGATGCAAGGGGTCACCATTACCATAGCCCAGCACATCGTCCCGGCGATTTCAAAATTTGTGGAAGGGATTTCATCGGCCGTTTCGAAAGTTAGCGCATTTGCAAAAACACATCCAGGATTGATTTCTACCCTCATAAAAATCGCCGCCACATTCGGTGGGGTTATGACAGCCCTCGGGCCGATCGTGATAATCCTTCCCCGGTTAGTCGCCGGAATTGCAATTTTAAAAACGGGCCTCATGGCCCTCATGGGCCCGGTCGGAATTGTTGGGGCAGCCATCGCAGCCCTCACGGTCGGATTCTTAAAATTGAAGGCAGCCACCAAAGCGGCCGACGAGGCAGAAGAGAGGTCGATTACTCAGCAAAATAAATTAATGGCGAAATTGACCGAGGTCAGAGACGCCGTAGGAATGACACAGATCGAGTTTCAAGAAATAGGAGAAAAATACGATTGGAGCGCCGCAAGGATGGCCGTCGCGATTCAAAAAGGAGACGAAGGAATCGCAATGCAAAAAGCCCTGAATGAAATCGGGGAAAAGCGGAAAGCACAACTTGATTTAGAAATATCTTCCCAGGATGGTTTTAATGAAAGCCTGGACGATTTCGCCAGTGTTCTGGACGAAAAAGTAAATCCTGCAATAGAAGAAACGACCGAAAAAACAAAAACATGGATCGATTTTCTGAACGATAAGGGCATAAAAACCACGGAACAAAAGAGGCAGAGAGTCCAAGAATTGACGAGATTCATTGACGAACTGACCGTCGCTTATAAAGAAGACAAAATATCCCTTGAAGACTTCGAGATAGCGGCCAGGGATGCCAAAAAAGAAGTTGAAGAGTTGTCTTCATCGATCACACAAACGGCGATCCCGGCAGCCAGGGACATGTCTGGAGTTTTTGCACAGGCCACCGGAGAAATTAAAAGCGAAGCCTTCGGTGGGGCCGAAGCAATAAAAACAAATTACAATACAATTCCCCCGATCATGACGACGATCACAAGCGCTG
>Ga0307380_10004310_pt1 | contig 19294 bp, 16 predicted proteins | sample UN3MG_FD_202239 | JGI IMG/M metagenome (GOLD analysis project Ga0307380, IMG submission 202239) | Soil microbial communities from Risofladan, Vaasa, Finland - UN-3 | ecosystem: Environmental > Terrestrial > Soil > Coastal area > Acid sulfate soil | place: Finland: Risofladan, Vaasa | collected... | reverse complement strand
TCTTTTTTGATTTCAGCAGCGAATAAATCGGTTGTTGTAGTAACGTAATCAGCAATCTTCAGATTCTCGACAATCGGAACATGTAATTTCTTTTCCAAACTCATGTTATAGAATGGGTGTAGTCTATGAAGTTTCCAATAGTCATCAATATCCATGATAAGAATTGTTCCTGATTTTCGTAATTCTGCTGCCAGTTTCAACATTTGTTCTGTCTCACCTAAGAACTGACGGTGATAATGGATTATGTGAAATGATTTCAGATATTCAACAATATTTGGGTCATTGAAATCTAATTGTGGATTTATTTCCACGTAAAATTCGTCACTGTGATTTCTTTCCAGTTCTTGTGCTGGGGTCTGCGTCCTGAAGTAATTTACTCCCGCTCCGTCAAGGTTGTAGAATAAAATTCTGATTTTACCGTCCATATATTTTTATAATTAATTATAATTTATTATCGTCTATATATGGTAATACGGGATTCGTGAAGAAATCTTGAATTATAAACAAAAAAAGCCAACATTTCTGCTGGCTTTATACTATCTATGTATTATTATTATTTTTTACGCTGTCTTTTTTTTGATTGTTGATTTCTTTTCAGCAACTGGTTCGTCAGTAATTTCTTCAACCACAGGTTCTTGTACAGCAACTATTTTTTTCGCTGCTTTAGGTTTCTGCGCTGCTTTAGGTTTTCCAACTTCCATCGATTTCTTTAGTTCAGCAGGACTGATTTCAACGATATCAACTAATTTTTTTATTCTCAATCTATGTACCGATAATGGCAGTGATTGAACAGTTAAGAATACGCTTTCACTTGGGTTTAATACTTTTACCATTCTCGTTCTGTTATCAATATACTCAACGTTGACAACCGAATTAAATTTAGGGTCACGTTTTCCAACAAGATTTGTTACGTTTGTTATTTTATATGTGTTCATATCTATTTATTTTAATCCTTGAATTATTGAGTCACCGTATTTTATACCGTCATAACCCATTTTCATTGCTTTTTCAGCAACGGCTTTAGTTTTAATATTAATTGCATCAGTCGAATGTTCTGAAGACAGTTTTTCGAAGTTTATGTGAGGAAACCAAGATTTTGCCAATATATCAACAGGGTCTTGTCCATCTTTATATGTGACACCCAAACTATTGGTGTCCAAGAGGTTTTCAAAATCAATTTCATATTTATCATAACCCTCAACAGGTTTCAGAGTAAAGAAATTTCCAACAACAGAGTTCTCCTTAATCGGATTCTTTCTATAACCGATTATGGTCTTTTGATTTTTTGATGGTGTTTCGGTTTGAAGTGTCGTATTATCTTCTTCCAATGCATTTAAAAACTCATTTTCATCACCCTGATAAAAGTTTATGGTGTCTTGCACCTGTACTTCTTCCAGTCCCTGTGATTGTTCATACTCATAGATGTCCTGAATCTTATTTAAGACCCTACAAGCATCTTTATGATTCATGTTCATCATAATACATTTAATCGGAACTTCATCAAGCAATGCACGAACCATTCTGTGATGACCATCAAGTACCTGCATATCTGAACTAATCCAAATTGGGTTCATATCATCAACATTAACACCACCGACATCATCACTAAATACAATTCCCTGTAACGGTGTTAAATCATTTGGGTCAACTTCGACATTGGTATAATCCACACCTTCATCATCAAGTTTTTGAAGCACGACATCATAAGGTGCATGTACCTGTGGTAAAAATTGTGGTTTATATCTCATATCAATCATATCGAAAATTTATTATAAATACTCTCACATAAATTTTGTGATTTCTTCTTGAATTATACCCAATAATTTATTTGTTGACTCAAAACTGACCTTTCCTTCCCCTATAAGTGGACGGATATTATCGTTATCAACATAATATAAAATATATTTTACATCAGGAGATAATTTGTCCTTGATTTTTGTGTATTCCGCAATCTTTCCAGCATCTCTATCAGTATAATCATCATAAACCACAATCTCTTTAAGGTCTTGATTGTAGTTCTCGATTTTCAAAATAACATCACCCTTGTCTTCACCACCTCTTTTCAAGATAACATCATCAACGACAATGCCGTTCATGTCAAGAATTTTCTCAACTTCTGGACGTAGTTTTTCCATTCTCGAAGTCAAAATAATAACTGAGGTGTCTGGAGTGGCTTTCTCTTTATTCAATTGAGCCAATACGTTTGGAAATGGTTTGATGTCAAATAATGTGGTGTCCAGACTTTCTCTGCGACCCCACCATCCCTTATGTGGATATGGTTGTCCATTTTTTTCTTTCCATAGTTCCATACCGTTCTCCTTCTCTGGAGAATCGATTAATGTCCCATCAAAGTCAAATACTGCTAATCGTTTCATCGTAATTCCTTATATGTCATTTCATTTATGTCCGCAACTTCCACACAATATTCGCTAAACAAATGTATTGGAATTGTATAAAAGTTCATTAATTTCTTCGACCCGTCTTCCTGTTTAACAGGATAATTAGTCATATGAAGAAACTTTGTTGGTTCTTCTGGAAACAAAGATGTGTGACCTTCATCAATACATCTTTTGAGTTCATCTGTTTTAATCAAATACCCTTGCACGTTATCTGTTATCATCCAATAATCAGCACGAGTTGTTAAAATACCTGACTCATTATCATCACAATGTGTTTCAATACAAATATTTTTTGTTTCCTCTGCTCTTTCATCACATTTACATTCAATTTTTTTTCTGTTCTCAAAAATATCAAAATCCCAATACTTCAACATATCAGGAGCAAAATTCTTAACCATACGCAAACCCGTTTTCTTATTCACGTCTGTTCTAACAAATTCCTCAAAACCTTCTCCAATTTTTAATGATTCTTCCCAAGATGCCATGTTTATTTATTTTTTCATTGAAAATATTTTACATTTTTCAATGTCATCGAATGAAACAACTGTCATTTTATCACCCCTTCTGTCATATAGACGAAATCTCATATATTCATAATCGACCTTTCCATTATCTTTAATTGGTTTTGAAATTAATAATGGTTTGGTTTTATCAACCATTTCCTCAACCAATTTACGTAAGTCCTTCATTGAATAAATATTGAAACAGTCTTCAGTTTCAATAGACAACACATCTGCCATGCCATATAACCAACCCTTTTCACCCTTCACGTTTATAATTTCAAGCCAAGTATAGCCAAATAAATGTGCTTCTTTTAGACCCTTTATTTCGACTCTGGCTTTCTTTCCATCTTTTTTCACCATATAGTCCCAATGTTCGATTGTGTCATGGTGTTTACTGCCTTTAAATGTTTCATACCCATTTTTCTCGAAAGCCTCAACACACAGTTTTTCATGTTCAAACCCCCTGTTAAGACATTTATTTATTCGTTCAATTAAAAAATTATTATAATCATTCATATTATTTATTCTTCACTTACTTTTCCAGTTAAATTCAAAGGAAATCCAAGTGGTTTCCAATCAGTTAATTTGTTTGAGAAGAACGGTTTTCCACCATCGGCACGGTTAACGGCAATTGTTATATGTGGTTTGGGATTTGTTGATTGGTATCCTTCAACACCAACAGCCATGACAAGCTCATCCATTGCATAATCAACAACTCTCAACGAAACCTCAATGTTATTCTCCATGTCTTCCTGTGCCTCGCTACCATTATCGAGTGCACCCATCTTTATTGTCATGTGATGAGCAATAATTTCCCAACCTTTAGGTATCATCGGACTGAGTACCTTAAGTAAACTGGCTCTTGATTTGTCATCAAGTACAACTGCACTATAACTTACTCTTTTCACTTCTTCTTCCCCTAATAAATCTCTATCGGTCAGTGCCCAATATAATTCTTTTCTTAGTTTCTCATTAACTGAGAAATCTTCATAGTTGTTTTGAAGAAATTCCAATACTGCCTCATGTGAGGCATCCCGATAACCACTGTCTTTTCCACCCTGATTGTTCCACTTGTCGTATTCCTGAACAAAGAACTCAATTGTCTTTTGCTGTCCATTGACATTCCATGTCTTTGGTTGCATATCACTGTAATTAGGGTATCCTTCTTGGACTTCGTTGCCCTTCTCAGTTACCAAAGATAGTAATTCTTCCTTGTTATTCCTAATGTTATCTGCATAAATCCTGATTAACATAGCTTTTTGCATGTCGCCAATTGCCTTACCCTGCAATCCTTTTTGCATTAAATCATTGCCATTAACCGCTAATTCATTAACGGTTTTAGGGTATTTACCTTGTAACAATTCCTGCGCAGCAACTGCAATTTGTTCTGGAATAACCTGACTCTCCAGTGTTTGTGGTGCAATTGTGAACATATTATGTGCAACTGTCCTTGCTTTAACTGGAGTCATCTGTTGGTCAACAAGGTCTGAGTTAAATGCTAAATCTAATGCCTGTAATTCTTTATAATTCTTGTCTCTTTTAGCATCTTCAGTACTGAATCTCGTTAGATAGAATTCTGCGGGGTTCTGAACAACACCATTCATCATAAGGAAGAGTAGTTCTGCCATTGTTCTGACACCAGCAAAATCTCTACGACCTATTTGAGATGGTTTGATTTCGTTACCAAATATTTGTTTGAATAATCCAGTGCTTGCAAGTAATTGGATACCAATCAACGCATTACCTTTAGTAACAATCTTATCTAATTCAATTAAAATTCTTTCAGGTGCGATTTCGGTAATTTTACTGGCATTATCCGCAATCATTTGCATGGTCTTAGGTTCGATTTCGAAACCAAAACGACTTGCGAACTGAACAGCACGTAACATCCTTAATGGGTCGTCACTAAATGCTTCAGGATTAACAATTCGAATAATTTTATCCTTCAGGTCTTGCTGACCACCAAAAGGGTCAATAAGATTACCATCAATATCTTTTGCAATGGCATTGATTGTGAAATCTCTGCGTTCCAAATCTTTTTCAATTGGTAATTCATGGTCTGAAGTTACATCAAAACCCTGATGACCACCTGCACCAGTAGCAACTTCTGTTCTTGGGATAGCAATATCAATTTCTTCGGTAGCACCACGTGGTACGAATTTAAGTACACCAAATGATTTACCAACAGCATTAACACCACCATATTTTGAAAGTAGTTGTTCAAGACTGTCCATTGGAATACCAGTGATAAGCACATCCAAGTCCTTAGATTCTTTACCAAGAAACTCGTCACGCACTGCGCCACCGACACTAAATATCTTACCACCAAGTTGTTCCACCTCTTCTTTGAAGGGTAGGTCTTGTAACGACATAATTCCACCTTCGTTTAACATTTTTGATTCATTATTTAATGATTCCAAATCTAATACGATTTTTGCTGGAAACGAATCAATTCCTAAAAGTCTTAATGCATCAAACCTATGACCACCCTCTAAAATATATGCACCTTCCTTATCAATAACAACAATTAGTGGTGAAATTTCTCTATTATTTTTTATTTGTTCTGCTAATTTCAATACCCTTTCATCTTCCTGTACACTATATTGTTTTGGTTTAATAGTATATTCGGGAAATGATTTTGAAAACGACACTTCTCGAATTCCATCCAGTATCTCATAATCAATTAACGAAGCATCGATTGAACCCATATTAGGAATTCCATCTCTAATTGATAATCCACTGACCTCATTTCCATTTATGATTGGAAATTCGTTTTCGTAATCATTATTTTCATTCATGGGTACAAGACTACTAAAATATTCTTTAACTTCCAAATCGTCTTCATTCACACTGCCGAATTCCAAATTATTAATATCGCCTTGATTACAAGCAACACTTGTGTTACCCAAACCAGCAAGTTGACACTTTCTCTTCACTTTCACGGTTTTCGAACCCTTACCATATGATTTGTCTCTCTCGGTTAATTCGAATTCATCCTCAGTTGCATCACCAACAACATGATTATATTCAAGGTCTTCGTACATTGCAATATTAGCATCAAGGTCATTATTAATGCTTGGAGACGTATCGTTTGTATCGTATGGTGGAAACTCGTCTTGATTGACTGCTGTATCTGTTGTGAATTTAGAACTACCGTCTTCGGCAACATTCACACTCATTTGTTCTGCACCATGAGGTTGTGCAAATCCATCCGTAAACCCAACATCAAAGAAACCAATTACGCCACTTGGTTTGTACCCAAGATTCTCGGCATTATAGTAATCAACACTTTCGATTCCATATTTCTGAAGTTCTTCCTCAATCCTTAATATGCTGAAGAAAAACTCGGCATCTTCTGTGTTCTTTTTAAAATAATTGTCAACATCATTTTTCTTAACATCCCCAACCTCTTCTTCATTATATTGATACATCTCGAACACGTGTTTATAGTTGATTTTAAAAATTTTCTTAAACACATAATCAAGTCTATCATACATTCTTTTGAAATATGCTGTGTTGGGTTTAAGTTTTTCCAATATAATTGCATAGGTCTTTTTAGCATCAGGATTAACATCTGATTTCACCTCAAAAACTCTATATGGTTGTGCAATGTATTTAAGTGGCTGTCCAATCAATTTCAAGTTCTCATAGGCTTCACTATTATCAGACGTTATTTTCAGAACCCTATTATCTCCAATATCATATGCAACACCAAAGAAACCATGTCCCATGTACTTCGGCTCACCAACACTAAGTTTTTGTGCCATTTCAAGTGCAACGGCATCAGCACGGTCTCTTGGATAGTCTTCAGTTATGTTTTCGGGTAATTCAATTGTTTTATCATCAACATTTGGTTCACCAACACCATAATAACCACCAACATCAAAGAATTTTAATGTGCCATTCTTATAACCAAGATTAGCAATTGCAATATAATCGGTTGATTTGATTCCGAAGTCCAGTAATTCTTGACGAATATTAAACATATCAACAAGGTATTGATATGCTGCTTCTCTATCAATCTGACTAACACCTGCTTCTGGATTGGCTGTGAGTAGTTGTTTAGCAAATTCAACCCATTCATCATGATTAAAATTCTTTGGTTTTTTTATATTAACCATAATATCTTCATAACCCAATCCGTTTGGACTTATCTTAGTAATGTCGTCCTGAAGTTTTCTGATTCTTTCAATAGGTTTGTCATTAATGTTTTCTTGCATTATCGCAAAAAACGATTTATCGGTTTCGGTGTCAAGAACTTTATATAAGTTATAGATTTCTGCAATATTTTTGGGTCTACCTCTCATTAGTTTCGAGGCAGCATCTGCTTCACTAATATCAGTAGTCAGTTTCATTACGAGATTATCATTTATCTCATAAGCAAAACCATTTCCACCACCACCCAAATATCTTGGTTGTGTTAGATTTAACTTAATTCCCACTTGTTTCGCCAACCCATCACTATAATTCCTATCATTTAATGTGTCTGGGTCAACAGCAGGTACTTCTTCGTTAATAACATATTCTTCGCTGAGTAATGGGTCTCTGTTCCAGAACCCTCGTCTTATCAGATATTCTTGAAGTTTTAATAAGTTACCGTAAAATTGTTCTTTATTGTCTACGAGTTTCAGAGTTTCCTTGATATTATTCACACATTCATGAAAATGGTCAGTCAATACTGGAAGTCCTTCTACTGGTTTATCTGGATATTTGTCTCGGTTTGAAACAAGATTGATGAATCCTTCGTTGATAACAGCATCACTATTATCGCCACCATCACCAACACTATAAGGCATTTGCGCCCACATACCGTGTCTAATATCCATTCCACCACCAGCATCACTTAATATATCATCATTACCATCGGCATAATTAAAGAGTTCATACATTTGGTAACGTTGCTTTCTTTGTGGACTATAATGGGTATCATAAACTTCATCATTTAGTCCATAATCAGTTAAAACAATTGAGGGTTGACCATCTCTGAGAACCTCACCATAGGTGCTGGGTCTACCCATGTCACCAGCATTTTGACCATAATTCGCAATGAAGTTCGCCAAATCTTGTGCAAATTCGTTTTCCCAGAAGAATTCAGACATTTCTTTGTCTTGACCAAAAATTTCTCTCTTACCTTTACTTTGTTCTTCGTAATTTCTTAGGAAATAAAATAAGTCGTTAAGACTTGGAATTCCAGTAACTTCTTTTATTCGTTTTTCATTAACTTTTTTGGCTTTTTCTGAAATCAACCAAGTGTCGTCATCAGCACTATCAAAAACTTCGGTTACAATATGTTGAGTATCACGATAATATCCAGCACCACCTTCTGCACCATTCTGTGCAACACCTTTAGCATTTTTTGCGAGTTTCAGGACTTTCTCACCGTCAATATCATACACTACTCTTCCAGTACCACTACCGATTCTCTGAAGATTTTCATTAGCATATTTCATCCTACCAGCATAAGAATTTATGTTCAGAAATTCTGGTAAGAAATTTTGTTTGAATTCATCATAAGTCATATTACGAATATATTATATTCATAAATACAGAAAGGATAACAAAAAAAAGGGTAATGATTATTACCCTTTTAGTTTACTTTTTTGCAGCACTTTTATCTCGAATTTCTTTAATGGTCTCGACAACCACAGATTTAATCAAATCTCGGTTTTCATTTAAGACCTCTTGAATTCGTTCGATAGCATACATTTCGATTATAGTACCCTTGATTGCTTCTTCAAATACACCACCAAGATTCTCTGTGAGATAGTTATTAACTACGTTCTTCACGTTCTCAACCAATGCTGCTTCATTTATTTGCATTACTGCACCAGCAGGTGTTGTACCAGCAGGTGCTGCACCAGTAGGTGCTGAAGTCAAAAATTGTTGTCCGTTATAGTTTACAGCAGGTGGTGTTGGTGATGCGGGGGCATTTCCTTGGAAAGTAGAAATACTTTCAGCAAGAGTTGCTTTTCTTTTCTTCTCAAGGTCAGCAAATAATTGTTCGTCTCTATCAGGTGATTGTGTAGCGACTGTAGGGGTTGCAACTGCCGTAGGTGCTGCTTCATTAACTTTATGCATATGCACACCACCATGCTTCTCAGTTACTTTATTTTCAACAACCTTAATTAATGTGCTTGCAGGAGTGTCGTGTCCCGAAGTTAATGATGTTATTAATCCATTAAGAAACACGTCTCGTGGTGCAACACCTGTACCAACAGATTCACCTAATTGTGAAGGATTCATGTTTCGACTTTGTTTCTCTTTTTGGATTTCTTCTTTTATCTTATTTAAGTCAAGTTTCTTAGCCATTATTATAAATTTTTATATTTTTTTATAAATACTCCTTTATTTGAAAAAAGTCATCTTTTTATATGGAATTTCAGGAGTTTTTGTTTCTTTAATCTCTGGTTCAGGTTGATTTGCAGCGTCTTGCGCCTTCATTCTTAAATCTGTTTGTGTTTTATTTTTTACATCATTGAAAAACTTGTCATCAGCAGGTGCATTTTTCTTAACCAGACTATCGTATAAATACGGTAGCGACCCAACTATTGCTTGGTCGGGAATATTTTGTTTGTCCTTGTCTTTTGACAACATTAACTGGAAGTTGTTCTTATCATCGATTACAACAAGATAATTTCCATGAGCAGTTTTTTGTACACGACTTGCAACATCACGTAATTTAACTACGTCAGGAGCAGTAATTTGTTTTCTATTTTTATTACCTCTTCTAATACTATCCCATTTTTCTTTATCTCGGTCTGCTTTTGGCACAACTTCGATTTCTTGGTCTTTATCATATTTCATATCGAAATCGGGTTCAGTTTTTGTTGAAACCCATGCACGAATATTCGGAATGTTAGCATCAGCACCTTCACGGTATCCCGGGGGTATCATCGGTAACCCATTCTCATCGTTAAATTTCTTACCTGTTGGGTAAATTTTGGAAATCTTATCTACGTTGAATAATCTCCAACCCGGTTTCACACCCTCTCTATCACTCCAGTAATCATGTTTTGCACTATCATCACGAGTTGCTCTATTATCGAAATGCCAACTATTTTTTGGGTTGTCTTGCCATGCTCTCAAAAGCGTAGTTCCAGCAGCATTTGTTCCAAGAACATAAGGTCTTACCGTTCTGTAACCTGTTGCGTTTTTACCTTCTTCATTATCACCATTATAATAAAGATAAACCCATTCATGATTATTTATTGCATCGACAATACCACTTTCACCAACACCTTCTTTAAGAAGATGGCGAAGGTTTTTGATGTTTTCGAACAATATTTTTAACTCATTTGCCATTATACTGTTCCGTTACCAAATCCGTATTGTTTTGTTTTAGTGTAAAGATTTGCGTTTTTCGCAAGTAAACAATCCCTTGATGCGAAATCAATACATGTTCCAGCCTCTTCGCCCGGTTCGGGTTCTCTACCCTTGTCGTCACCATCAGCAACGGTATCTGCAACACCTGCACAATATTGATTGTTGGGTGTATATCCGTCAGCATTTTTTGCCATCAACTTGTTTCTCGTTTCAATGTCTTTGTTAGTTCCAATTGAACTGCCTTGACTTTCAGGGTCTCTACCCCTACAATCACCGTCAGAAAGTGTGTCTTCGTGAGCGGGTAGGTACTCGTTCCCGGGGGTGTAACGGTCAGCATTTTTTGCCAATGAACATTCCCTCATTTTTATGTCGATTTGTGTACCGACTTCACCACCAATGTCTTGAGGGTCTCTACCTCTATTATCTCCATCAGAGATTGTATCTGGAACACCAGCACAATATTCTTTAGTTGGTGTGTAGTGACAACTGTTTTTTGCAATTGAACATGTTCTGAAATCTTCGCTATTCGCTAATAATCTACTGCTTTCGTCTGCCATTTTTTTGTGTGTTAATATTTTCTGTTATTTCTTATAAATACAAATTAATCGTATTTTTTGAATACGAGTGTAATGTATTCAATTAAATGAGGGACTGTATCAAGATATTCCATCTCACTCACATCATACCAACCATAATTAGTATTTTCATCATCAAGACTAATATCAGTTGGGTCTCCCTCGTATCTGCAAGCAAAAATGTGTTCAATACTATCAGCATGTCTTTCAATTGAAAATGATTTGGTGAATTTCTTGAGTTCCAAACCAGTTTCTTCTAAAATTTCTCTTTCAATTGCCTGTTGTGGTGTTTCGCCTTTATTAATTACACCACCAACAAGTGCCCATTTATTTGGCATCCAAGGTGCAGTTTCACTTCTTTTCAATAAAAGAATTTTATTGTCTTTATTTACAATAACTGCAACGCTGTTTTTCTGCTTTTCCTTCTTTTCTTTTTTATCGGCTTCATTCATCACGTCATTACGTGGTCTGGCTTGAAACGCTTTCAAGTCCTGACTCATATCGTTAGTTATATCACGTCTAACTTCTTTACTGGTTTTCACCGCATTTCTGTCTTGATTTAATGTTGTTTCAATAAACGCTTTCATTGCTTGACCACCAGCAAGAGCAAATTGTGTTGGGTCACCAGTCTGTGAATTGAAGTAATCAAAGAAATTCTTCAATCTCTTCATTGCTTGATAGGTGATAGCACCGTTTTTAAGCATGAATTTAGCTCGTTTTACGCCTTCTCCCTGCGGATTGGATACCAAGGCTGTCTGGATACCTTTAAGCACGTCTGGGGGAATCCTATAGCTTTTATCATATAGTTCTTGGTTAGCCATTCTTTCTTTCCAGTAAATTAATCAATTTATCAATATCTTTCTTCTCCAACCTATTAATTAAGCCAGCAATTTTTTCAAGTTTTTTCTCCCTAACATCACCATCCTCAGATTTATTTAACATCTCGTCTTCTTTCTTATCAACCATCTTATCTTCCGCAACCTTGCCTTCAACAAGATTTTCTTGGAATTGTTCATCGAGGTTTTTAAATTGCTCTTCGAAATGTTTTTCAATGATTTTGAGAACCTTATCAGCATACCCAACACTATATTTCATGGTTTCATCACTGATTTCACCATCAGTCACATGTTTACGGTAATCAGATTTGATGCTTTGGGGATTTCTTTTGTAATGTGATAGAATATCGATATATCTTTGATTCATTAGGTCAACGATATCGTTTTCCAATTCGGCTTGACCTTGATTCTTGTCTTCGCCTTCCATAAAGGGCATAAGCGTGAATCCAAAACGACCCAACATATCGTATCTGAAAGGCTGAGTACCAATCTTAGCGTTTACGTCAGTAGTTCCTTTTGCTTGAGTATCTGCGTTGGCATCTACAGTAGGCATATTATCGCTTCCAATTAACTCTCCATTTCCATCAATTATTTCGAGTAAATCTTTCTTTTTTAATTCCATGATAGCATGTTTTCATATAAATACTTGCTAATATTAATATGAACCATCATCAACATCTAAATATTCACTTGCTGCTTCATCAACAGCACTATCCATTTTTTCCACAAACATATCAAACGCACCCTTTGCTTCGGGAACATCGGTGAATAACTTATCCATAGTATAGGTTAAATCAAGTTTGAATTGTTGTTTGAAGTCTCTGAAATATTCACTATGTTTTTTCTGTTGTGCTTCAAGAAAGATTTCCCTATCGGTCTTAGTACCCAATTCACTGCCTTCGAGTTTCTCGATTTTCTTCTGGTTCTCTTCCCTTATCTTATCAAGTTCGAGTTCAATATCACTTTTGGGTATTTTGACGTTCTCTCTAACAATTTGCATAAACACTCCGTTGTATGCACCAACATGATAATCGGCACTATCTTTAATCAACACCAAATCACCATCTTTGTAATCATCATTAATTGATTTAATCAATGGTTTACCAGTTTCGGTCATTTTCCGATTCAAGAATGCCAAAGCATTATCATATATCTCATAATGAACCTTATAATTGTCATACATTTTGAAACCACCCCAAACTTTTCTTGGGTCATATCCTGTTTTATTCCAAAAATCGACTTCCATTTCTTCCAAATGCATACTTTCATCGAAGTCGTCAAGGTCAAATGATTTGAGTTCCAATTCGTTTTTCAATGGACTAAATTCACCTTTCTTTAACTCACCCTTATGTTCACCTTTCTTTATGATTTGAACAAGTATTTTCTTGGCAACTTCTGGTTCAAATCCTGAAAGTAATGACCCGATTTCCCTACTGGTGTAACAAACCCTCTTATTAAAGGCATCCAGATATTTTTCATAATTATACGTGCCTGTCATTTCAGGATTTTCTTGTAGGTCTTCAGCACTAATTAAGGTGGAAGCCATTCTCATTTCACCCGTTTCCTTATCCTTAATCTCTTTAGAATCACCATGAGATTTAACATATCCAGTATTGATGTAATAAACTGTGCTATCCAATTCGGGTTCTGGTGGCATATAGTTTATAATCAATTTCATTTTATCATCTGGACTCAGTTTAGATTCATCACCCTGATAACCGATGTCAAGTTTATGTTTCTCGAATATCTCAACAGCCTGTTCCTCACGTCTCTTAATTAAAAGTTCCATGTGCGCTTGCATTCCCTTCTCTCTGCCGTTCTTATCTTTACCCCTCTTCTTATATGAACTCAGTGTTTGTTTGACCTTACTCTTACTGGCAATCTTTTTCAATGGGATTTGCATATATCTAATGTCTTCAGCATAACCATAATAATAATCAACAAACTCTTTTCCCTTACCATCAAGAATCAGTTCAAATCCGTTTTTCATAAATTCTTCGATGTACTCAGACATCACTTTCGATTTAATTGTGTTACCAGTTAACTTGATTTTCCTTTTAACTTCACCAGTTTTCTTATCCTTAACTTCTGAAAGTGTGGCGTAATTGATACGTGCGAGATTCAAACAACTAAGACTAACACCATCATCATCAACACTCATATATGGCTTTGGCATCTCGGTCTCATTAAATAATTCAATAAGTGCCTGAATGCCCGTTTTGCCCCTATACTGCCACATCTCTTCATTTAATCCCTCAGTTGTTCCCTCAGTTGTTCCCTCATCAGTTACTCTAATGTTAGTATAATCAGGAATTTTGAAGTTAACACCATCAGTCACACAAAGTAATGGAATACAACCAAATTTACTGAACCAGTGAATTGCATGTCTTAATTGAATCCTTGCCACACTGGTAATTCTTGCAGCACAAACGTTATCAGACCAGTTGAAACTGATGTGTGAACCCAATGCACCATAAAGCGAGTTGTTCAAAATCTTAATAGGTAATTGCTTCACCTTAAACATCGCAACGTCCTCGGAAGTCAATAGGTTATTGATATACCTGACATGAACTTCGGGGTCAAGTTGTTTCAATAATCCAACTTCTTCCACATCCAGTTCAGCACCACTACCCATTTTCTTGTAAATGTTACGAGTAGTTGTCATATATAACAACATTTTCTTCATAACACCTGTGATGTCAAACATTGGAAAAACATCATCGGTTAATTGAATCATGGGATAAAGAGAGGCGTAGTCAATCTTAATGAGTCTTGTGCTATACCCCTTTTTATAGGTTCTCGCCAGACCACCACCGAACTTCATGTATGTGTCGGGAATCGGAATTGCTAAATCATTTTCATAACCCCAAGCAGTTAACAATAAGTTCCAGATGCTTGCCGTACCCATTGTACAGATTCTCTGATATGTAGTTGGAACAATCTTGGCTAACATAAATGATGATTGATTGTAAAGTTCATCAACCTGTTCAGTTTCCCAGAGGTCATCAAGAAGATATTGTTTCACGAGTTTCCTGCCACCAATAAATGATGTAAGATTTTTCTCAACAGCATTATCACGATACCACCCAACAAAGTTTTTATTGTCATCAAGAAATTTTTTCCTGAACTCCTTATATTGTTCGGCATTAATATTATCTTTATTAAGTTGGAGTTTATAGAGATTCGTGGCAACGTCTTGGAATGCATCGGGAATTTCAAGATATTCGTTCTTCTCGTTAATTAAAAACGCCTTGTTTTCGTTGTAATATCTACCAATGTCATTATCTTCACCCTTGATGTATGTTCGGTTATCTCTTGCGAACTTCTCGAACTTCGCAATGTACTTCAGATTGGTTCGTTTCAAATCACTGTTTACGGCAGCAGTTCGTTTTGCTGCATGTATGGTGTCAATGATTGAATAACCCCACATTTCAGTGGCGGTATATTTATCTGTGGTATTACCATACTTAACACTTGTACCGCCTCTTCTTTTGAGATTGATACCTGCTTTAAGACCGTTTGGAACTTCACTTAAATTCATTTTAAGAATACCTGCCCGTCCCAGAATAAATTCAAAGTCAAACATCTCAGAGTTGTGTCCAAGAATAACAGCAGGTCTTATATAGTCAATAGTGTTGAAGAAATCCTGAATCAATTTGATTTCCGACATATCATCATCACGCTTTTCTACTTCCAAAATGGTTTCAAATCCCCTATTATCTCTCACACCAATAGCAAACATTCTGGATATCTGATATCTAAGACCAGTGGTCTCGATGTCAAACGTCAGGCGATGAACTTCTTTATATTGCTCATAACCCTTGTAAAGTCTTGATTGTGTGCTAATGAAGAACTGTTCTGTTGTTCGTGGATTATAGAATAAATCACGGTTTTTATAAACAATCTTACCTTTTTCATCTCTTATAAAATTATCGTTTTCGTCTTTAAGTTTTTCATAGGGGTCAATCCCACCATCTCTGACATAGTTAACGATGTCATTATAAGACCTATGACTACTTAATTTATAACAATAACCATCAACCAATCTTTTCTGATTACCAGTTTTTAGTTTGGTAATTGTGATACCGTACTTAATTCTTTTACTCTCAATGTACGATTCATCTTTGTCTGGATATAATGTTCTTCCAATTCTGTTTAAATCCTTCATGTACATGAAAGGCAGATACCTGATGTTTTCAATTCTTGGTTTTTGATTGGGTTCATGTATCACACATTCAGCAATATCGGTTCTTGGGTCTGTTTCAACGTTGACCAGATACTTAATATCGTTATTATAACCCTCAAGAAATCCTTTGATTTCACCTAAAACCCTGTGTTTATCCATATTATTTTTTTATTAAACGGTACGTTAACTTTTTTGTCTTTAAACTATATCTGTATTTTACATTATCCATCACAAATTCATTGGTTTCCAACACCTTTTTCGGGTCTTTAGGGAAGACACCTGATAACCAAAGTGCGGTTATCGAATTTTTTGCCACGACCCGAAAGTAATCATTTTTTTTCTTAATTTCAAAATCCAGAAAATTAACATCATTTTTGTCTTTGGTTATATACTCTAAAATTGTTGCGATTCCAACATAAACATCTGCTTCAATTTCCTTACTTGCTATATCATCACCATACAATATTGAGGCGAATAAAAAATCTCGAAACGGATTAATCCTCCATTGATAAGTTCTTCCCATGCTTCTCCTTAATTTTTTGAATCACCTCACTTAAGACCGATTCATTTACATCTGATTTATAATCTTCGTTGTCAATGACTTTCACAATTTCCTTGCGCTTACCTTCAATAGCACTAAACACATAATCATCAATGGTGTCTGGAAACACCAACACATAAATATTAACAGCATTCTTCTGACCGATTCTATGTAATCTATCTGCAACTTGGTCATATTCACCCACAGAATATGGGAGCGTCATAATAAATAACTTACTGGCAGCAGTAAGGGTTAAACCATAATTACAGGTTTGAATACTACCCAGAAATACTTTTAAAGCACTGTTTGGGTCTTGAAACGTTTTCACGATACCAGCACGAACTTCCACATCTTTTTCGTCACCAGTATGTAATGCAGAAATATCAACAAGTTTTTCATTTAATCTATATAAACTATCTTTGAAAAAGTCAACGACAACAACCTTTTCACCTGTCTGAAACACGTTTTCAATCAACTCAATAGCGTGTTGCACTTTAACGAGTGCCAGATATTGTCTCAAGCGAATCATTATTGTCAACGGATTATTATTTGGATGTTCGACAAATTCATTGGCGACACCTGCTTCAATTTCATCATAAATTTGTTGTTCTTGGTCGGTCATCTCCAATATGATACGCTGATAGGTTTTATCTGGAAGGTCTTTAAGGGCATCAATTTTACGTTTCCTATGTGTGAAAGGCGCAATCTTGAAATAAAGTTCTTCGAGTTTCTGAGCCATTGTATCAATAACATATCCCCATCCATCATCACCACGAGTCATTCCACAATAATATTCATTAAAATATTTCTTGGTTGGGAAATCGACATCAGAAATCTGATTAAGAACTGTATATAATTCATAGGCACGGTTTGGTGCAGGTGTTCCAGATAAAAAGATTTTACTAACCTGCTCATTTCTAAAGAGTTTGGTTCTGAACGTACTTTTGAAATTCTTATAAGTATTCGACTTGGTGTTTTTAAGTTTCTGAGATTCATCACAAATAACTACATCAATCACATTAATACCCAATTTCTTCCATTTGGTTATAAATTTCTTTTCTTTGGTGTTTTTTGGATTGAAGAAATCGTAATTAATAATCACATATTTGGCTTCTTCAATTCCACAGTTGTTATTCTTCCAGTTTATAATATGTGCGGTGCTATTTGTAAACTTCTGAACCTCATAATAGAAATTGAACTTCAATGAGTTCGGTGTTATAACAAAAACCTTTTCAAACCCATTCATTTCAACGTAAAGAATTGCTGATAAGGTCTTTCCGAGTCCCATTTCATGAGAAATCAAGGTGCTACGAGTGGCATTCATGAACATAGCACTAACGATTTGATGTGGATATAGCTTAATACCTTCCTTTAAAAGTGCGTGTAATCTTTCGCTGTACTCCACATAGGTTTCTTCAAGTTCTTGCTTATATCTAACCCAATGTTCTTTCTTTATATTGAGTTCAGCAATGAACTTACGTTTTTCGGCTTCAGTAACTTCGACCTTTTTGATTTGCTCAATAAATATCTTGCGACTGTCTTCATTTCCGAAGTCAAAATGAATCTTTTTGGAGTTCCTGTATCTTTTAATTAATGCAAAGAGTGATGCTATGTTGACTTCCCAACACATCATACCAGCATTCCATTTACGGCTTTCCTCTGGAAGATTTTTTATTCTTTGAACCAGTTGGTCATTAATGGGGAATTTGAGGTAGTACCACTGTCTCTTTCGAATCCTCTCACAATGAACAACAAAAATGAATTCTTGCATAATAAGTCAATATCCAGCAAAGATAAGTAAAAAAATTAAATTATCAAGGGGTTGGGACAGCATAAATCGTATTATTGTCTGTCAGGTCTTGCCCATTATTACTTGGGGCAGGGAAATATGTCGTGTTAGTGGTTAAAACATAGACAGTTAACCCATCTGTAATATCTTGTCCATTATCGCTTGAAACAGGAAAATATGTTACGGCACTTGGAGCAATGAACCAAGTAGTCGCATCTGTTACGTCTTGTGGATTATCACTGAAAATCGGAAGATATACTGTCGTACCTGTTGGTGCGACATATATTGCATATTCACTCGTTATGTCCTGCGAATTATTACCACTTATAGGAAAATATGTACTTGCTGTAGGAGTAACATACAGGATAAAGTCGTTTGTTATATCTTGTGGATTATTATTACTCATCTCATTATTTTTATACTACAGTAGTTTTCGTATTACTATCAGAAATCTGGATATTTATTTTATTTTGTGTTGGTAAAGTAATTTTACCACAATATTCACCAAGGAAATCAAGTTTGAATTCACCAAGAAATCTACCTGCTTTTCTGGTTTGTGGTAGTTTGAATTTATATGTTAATGTATATTCTAATTCATCGGGATATTCTGGTCTGTTATTATTAACAACAAGGCTTCCAGCGACATTGGCTATGCGATACAAACCAGTGTCGGCTTCTATCATAGAGAATGTCACACCAACGTTTTCCAACATGTCAGGAGTAATGTCGTATTGCTCCATAGCGAATTGCGTCAATGGATATTTCAAGACAGGCAGCGTACTGTCTTTCTTGATAAAAAAGTTGTTAATATTAAATGTGCTATAATCCATTATCCTACGTCTTCATCGGCATCATCACCTGCAATTATTCTTTCGGCTTCCATCAGTTTTTCCCTATTGGCTTTGACCATATTAATCTTATTCTTGGCGGTAGCACCGATACCATCACCAATAAGACCCATCATAAGTGCTTCGAAATAAGTGAACTCGTGTCCAACGAATTCAACATAAAATCTAAACATAATATATGTTGACAAAAATGTCACCAAGTACCTACGCCAGTTATCTTTTAACCAGAATCTCCACTTCCATTTCTTTGGGGTTTTGGTGCTTAATTTATCTCTATTACTTGCTTCGTTTAGT
>Ga0307380_10004306_pt1 | contig 19306 bp, 16 predicted proteins | sample UN3MG_FD_202239 | JGI IMG/M metagenome (GOLD analysis project Ga0307380, IMG submission 202239) | Soil microbial communities from Risofladan, Vaasa, Finland - UN-3 | ecosystem: Environmental > Terrestrial > Soil > Coastal area > Acid sulfate soil | place: Finland: Risofladan, Vaasa | collected... | reverse complement strand
AATCCGATGCTGGCAGGCGCAGAGAGAGAAGTCTTGCTGGTGACTTTTAAAGTCAATGTCGCCGGCAATGCCGTAGCTGGAGATGTGGTGAACCTGACCTTGACCGACCTCTCTTTCGCCGACACGGCCGGAACGGATGTCCTTGTTTTGGCCACGGATGGTACTGTCAAGATTCTTGCAACGCCTCCGACCAAGTCGAGAGATATCAACGGCGATGGTGTGTTGAACGCACTTGACCTGTTTGCTTATCTTGAGGATCCAACCCTGGTAGAGGTGGATACCCTGGCGGCGCTGATCTCGGAGTTGTTGAGCCAGCCTGAGTCTATGTGTGCACCATTGCTTGCCTATGCACAGAACGTTGCAGCCAGCGACCTCACAGGTGTAAATGGTGCAGCCTTGGTCGGTCTGAACACGGAATTCGAGATTATTCTGGCACGCTTCACTTTCACTTACGACAACTCGTATCAAGTGGAAGCAGTGAATGTGAACAGATCTCTCCGGAACAAGGTGCTTGTCAAGCAGATGTTATATGAAGGCAAGCTGGTGGTGGATGTGATCAGCCTTACCAGCTTGGCCCCCGCTGATCTGGGAGACAAGGTGTTGAGTATTCAATTCCGTGATGCTGATTACGAGAAAGCCAAGCTCCATCTCGAAAAGGTGGAGGTCGCCGATCGTGATGGGACTGTTTACGTGATCGAGGCTGCCAAGGTAAACGCACAGAATGCCTTGCCCAAGGCTTTCAAACTGTCCCAGAACAGTCCTAACCCGTTCAATCCATCCACGACAATTGCTTATGAAATTCCGGAATCGAGTGCTGGAGTCAGGGTTAACTTGACTGTTTTCAACATTCGTGGGCAGAAGGTTATTACCCTGGTAGATGAGCTCAAAGAAGCCGGAAGATATAATGTCAACTGGGATGGTCGAAATACCAGCGGAGCTAAGGTATCCTCCGGTGTTTACTTCTACAGAATTAAAGCCGGTGATTTTACGGCGACTAGGAAGATGGTTATCGTGAAGTAAGCAAAATTTGGCTTCGGGTCCCACTACTTAGCGGGACCCGAAGCTGATCTGCTTAACAAATTTAGCTCATCAGGGGGAAGAATATGAAAATATTGAAGATACTATTCCTTGGAATAGTACTTGTAGTATTCAATCTCACATATCTGGCAGCAGCTAACCTGCCGGATTCGCTGCTTGTCAAAGCAGGGTTAGCTAAACCAGGGGGTACACTCGATCTGACTGTTGATATCAGGATGCACAGTCCAGCTCTTGGTGGTCTGATTTTAACGCTGGAAGGTGTGCCGGAAGATTTTGACACGACTGCGGGTGCCTGGTATACATGGTCAGCATTAGGGACCACTCTGTCGACTAGTGCTACGGCCACCTTGGTTAAATTGGAAGAGGGTATACTTAACATATCGATAGTTGGTGTGAATATTGATCAGTTTTTGCAATTCGGCATCATTCCCTCCGGCTCCGGGGACCTGATCACGTTCCATTTCGGGATTCCTGCTGACATGGCGGAAGGCACGATCACTCTGACTGCCGTGGCTGAAGGTAACCTGATGATGCCGTGGCCGGTGACAAACCCCGCCTTCACTGAATTCCCGGTCGTTGAAATCGAACCGATTGTGGTTGCCAATATTCCGGATTACAACGCCCTTCAGTTAACGGGAAGTCTTATGGGCGTGAGCGGCGGAACTCTTGTTCTGCCGGTAAATGTCGAAAACAAGGATGAGTTCGCCTCCGGTAGTTTCAAGGTTGGCTATGACGACGCTGTGCTCACTCTCACCGGGGTTACCGCAGGTGCCAGAGGAACCGGTATGACCTTTACTATCGGTTCTTCCGCTCTGGCCGCCGCTGCCACGAAAACAGTGAGTTTCACTGGCGGCGCTATTTCGGCCGGTGGGCTTGGTGTTCTCTGCAATCTCAACTTCTCCGTGGCCAAAGTCAGCGCTGGAGCCACATCTACTGTCACTCTGTCAAGTGTGAGTCTTCTTGACTCCGCTGGAGCGGCGCTGGATTCTGTTATCCAGCCGACAACAGCGGCAACCGGCCTGTCTTTCGTCTATGGCGACAGCCTCTTCGTGGATGTCAAAACAGGCGCCCATCAGGTTGGTTCTGCGGATGAGGCCAGCGGCATCTCGGTGATCGAGAACGGCCAGTTGCGTGTGCCGATTCGCCTGAAGAATACTTCGCCGGTTACCGTGCTGCGTTTCTATATCAAGGAAGAAACAGGCAAGGAAGACCTTCTTTCTTTCAACGAGATAGAGAATACGGCGCGGACCACTAGCTGGACGGCCCCGGTAGTAGCGGATTCAGGCTCTTATATCCAGGTGATAGCCTATGCCGGGTCAATTAGTTCACCGCTAGCTGCCGGTGACGGTGCAGTCTATACTATTGTCTACGACATAGCCGACACTGTAGGCGTACCGCCGCAGGATATCGAGTTGACACTCGGATGTGTCGAGGTAGTTGACGACAGTGACAATTTGTTAGGCGTGGAATTGATCAAAGGTGTTGCCACGATCGACTTTCGTGTCCCGAGCGGAAAAGAAAACGTAGCTCCAGGAGCTGCATTGCCCAAGGCCTTCGCTCTGGCTCAGAACCATCCGAACCCGTTCAACCCTTCGACTACGATTAACTATCAGATCCCTGACGATGTCAACATGGTTTCTTTCACGTTGAACATCTTCGATTTAAGGGGTAAGCTGGTTAAGACTCTGGCCAAAGGCGTAAGTGGACCGGGTTATTATTCAGCCTTCTGGGATGGAACCGACCAGAACGGACGTCAGGTAAGCAGCGGAATATATTTCTACCGCTTCGCCTCTGACAAGTATACCCAAACGAGGAAGATGATTCTCTTGAAGTGATTTTTGTGGGGTAAGCCAATAAAAAAAGCCGCTGAAAATTCTTTCAGCGGCTTTTTTTAGATTAAGACTCAGTACTGGAATCAGGATTTGCTTTTTTTCTTCTTTCCGGTTAGCTCCTCTTCCAAAGCAGTCATCTCTTCCTTAACGGTCTTTTTTACCGAGGTTTTACCCTCCTCCACCAGTTTGGATATCTCCTCCTTTATACCGCCAAGCGATTTTTTGCCTTCATCCACCAGCTTGGCCATATCTGATTTCAAAGAATCAATAGTTTTTTTACCTTCATCGATCAGTTCATTGCTTTTTTTCATCAACTGATCACTCGTCTCCTTTATGGCTTTCTTTGCCTCATCCTTTTTTTCAGAGATCTTCTTGCGGGTCTCTTCACCGCTAGCCGGGGCAAATAATAGAGCCAGGCCAGCGCCGACCACTGTGCCCATTAAAAAGGCCTTAATTATTGAAAATTTGGTATAACCATTCTCAGACATAAATCCCTCCTTGGTTTGAAGAAGTTTTAATGCAGAGTTAAACTAAATCCAGCGGGTTACTTTTTCGGAAAAAACTCTGAAAGCTGCGATAAGGTTCAGCAGTGGATTTCTCATTTTATTCTGCGCCAGATCGAGCAGATCCACTAAATCCTGCAATTTTTCACGGAATTCAGGGATAATATCCGTGAGATCTTCAACTTTGCGTGTGGTGCTTTCGGATAGATCTTCCAGGTGGCGGCTTATATGTTGAAGGTGTTCAAGCGCCACTTCAACTTTTTCTTTAAATCCTTTTTCTAAATATTTCTGAAAAGCGCGCAATTTGAGATAAGCAAGCACTGTCAGGATAGTAAGAACTAAAAAATACAATGCAATGACAGCCAGGGAAACAGCAATAACTATCTGAATTGTCAGGGACATGGCAACTACCCGGGGGTTGAAGGCCGATTATAATTCCCATATCTGGGAAGAGGACATTACGATTACCGGTTTTGTAGCTTGAAGCGCATTTATAAATTAAAGTCCGGTCAATCTTAAAAATATGGTGCTTTCACACTCTGTACTGTAAGCCAATTGGGCAGAAAAGTAAATGTTTATAAATTACTTATCAGGGATATTAAATGATAATACAACCCTGACTGATTTGTCAATATCCCTTATTAATAGGCACTTGGATAACTATGTTTCAATTGCTTTTGAGGGAGATGTATATTATAATTATAACTTGATCGCTGATCTGAAGATGAAAAATATTGAAGCCTGAGATTTTTTTGGGTGGATTTATCTAAGAAGAAAGGATTTTTAACATGTCGGAAAACAAACCGCAAGCCATAACGGATGCTGATTTCGAGCAGAAGGTATTGCAGGCTGAGGGATTTGCGGTGGTAGATTTTTGGGCGACCTGGTGTGGACCTTGCCTGCATATGGCCCCTGCTTTAGAGTCTTTTGCTGAAGCTAATGCAGGGAAGGTGAAAGTTTTCAAGCTGGATGTGGATGAAAATCCGAAGACCGCTCAGAAGTATGGAATCAGAAGCATCCCGACGCTAATTTTTTTCAAAGACGGCAGCCCGGCGGACATCTCGATCGGAGCTGTAACTGAATTAAGTTTGCAGAAAAAATTTGATGCCTTGCTGGAGGGATAAATCCGCAGATGAAATTTATTCCGAAATTAGTCAAATATTGGTATATAGATCTGATCAGTCCGATAATCCGTTTTTGTATTCGAAATCGGGTCGAGCCAAATTTATTGACTACAATAGGCTTTATTATTTCGATAGCTTCGGCGGTTGCTTTTGCCAGGGATCATGTGCAGCTTGCGGGAGCAATCCTGCTCTTGAGCGGCACTTTTGACATGATTGATGGAAAGGTGGCCCGCGCCACGGGGTTATCCAGCAAATTCGGATCTTTCTTTGATTCAACAATGGACCGCTTATCGGAGATGATAATTTATCTCGGTATATTATATCTGTATTTGCAAAGAGGCGATAATGAGATGATCTGGGTGGTGATGCTGGCAGCAATCGGTTCTTTAATGGTCAGTTATGCCCGTTCCAAAGCTGAATCGCTGAGAATCGAATGCAGCGTGGGGATGTTCCAGCGGCCTGAACGAATAGTCTATCTCGGTTTCGGTAGTATTCTGGGGCATTTCACTCTTTATTATGTAGTCTGGTTACTGGCAATATTTTCCAATCTCACCGTTATTCAGCGTATTTTCCACGTTTATGCCATCGCTCACGGCGTGCCGCTTGATAAAGAGGATTGAAGGAATAACCTTTTATCAGATTCAAGTGCTGTTACCGGCATGAATAGTGGGCTCCTAACACATGAAAAAAGGTAAATTCTTTTCTATCGAGGGATGCGAGGGGGCCGGCAAGAGTACCCAGGCGAAACTTCTTGCTGAAAGTCTCGCCTCAGAGGGTTATGAAGTGCTTCTTACTCGTGAGCCGGGCGGTACAGCAATCGGAGAAAAAATACGTGAGATTCTCCTTGATAGAAACCATCCGGAACTTAATCCACACGTGGAACTTCTGCTTTACCTGGCCAGCCGGTCTCAGCTGGTTAGCGAGGTGATTAAGCCTGCTCTCGAAGCAGGAAAACTTGTCATTACAGACCGCTTTCACCATTCAACCCTTGCCTATCAGGGAGGAGCCCGGTCTCTGGATCTGGATCTGGTGCGCCGGATGAACGACTTTGCCACAGGCGGAATATTGCCCGATATTACCTTTTTGCTTGATCTGCCCCCGGAGGTGGGGATGAGAAGGAAAGGGGCACGCAAGGAGGTTGACAGGATGGAAGGGGAGGGAAAAATTTTCCACGAGAAAGTCCGTCAGGCTTTTCTCAAACTGGCCGGAAAAGAACCCAACCGGATCCTAGTGCTCGATGCCCGGAAGCCTGTAGCTGAGCTGTCCCTGGCAATCAAACGCCATGCCTTGGATTTGCTAAGAAGTGCAGAAGCGGAAGAAAACTCCTGAAATTCTTGAATCCCCGATTTATTAAGCTTAATCTTTGCGCACGACCCGCAAGACCTCTTCCATGGATGTAATCCCCTTGGCGGCCTTTTCAAGACTGTCTTTATAAACGGGTACCATACCGTTCTTGATTGCCTCTTCCCGAATCTCCTCTGATGATGCCTTGCGCAGGATAGCCGCTTTGATAACATCGTTCATGGTCAGGATCTCGTGCGTACCGATTCTTCCCTTATAACCGGAACCATTGCAGGTCTCGCAACCCTTGGCTTTGAAAAGAGTGGCCCCCTTGGCCAGATCCTCTAAAATTCCTAATTCCTCTTCACTTGGTTCATAAGGTTCCTTGCATTTCGAGCAAAGCCGCCGCAGAAGCCTCTGGGCGCAGACCAGCAGCAGGGAGCTGGACACGAGAAACGGCTGGATACCCATATCGATAAATCTGGTCACAGTGCCTGCAGCATCGTTGGTGTGGAGAGTGCTGAAAAGCAAGTGGCCGGTCAGCGAAGCTTCGATGGCGATTTCCGCGGTCTCCAGGTCGCGGATCTCGCCGACCAGTATCACATCCGGATCCTGGCGCAGGTAACAGCGGAGGGCCCTGGCGAAAGTCAGTCCGATTTCTTTGCGCATTTGCATCTGGTTGATGCCGAAAAGCATATACTCCACAGGGTCTTCAGCAGTCTGAATGTTGATCTCCGGATCGTTGATATAGTTGAGCGCCGCATAAAGGGTGGTGGTTTTTCCGCTGCCGGTAGGTCCTACGTGCAGGATCATGCCGTAGGGGCTTTTTACCAGTTTCTCGTAGATGGCCAGATTATGATCTGAATATCCCATCATCGATAAGGCGACAGAGGTGCTGGATTTATCAAGAATTCTCATCACCACCTTTTCGCCGAAAACCATCGGTCCCGTGGCAACACGCAGATCGATATCAATCCCTGTGCGGGTGAATTCCTTGAACGCGATACGGCCATCCTGGGGCAGGCGCCGCTCGGCGATATTGAGTCCAGCCATAATCTTGAGGCGGCTCACGAGAGCTTTCATGGAGTTTGGGGGAAGTTTAAGGGCCACCCGGCAAATACCGTCTACCCTGTAACGCACCAGAATTTCTTTTTCGAACGGCTCGATATGGATGTCGCTGGCCCCCCGTGAATAAGCGTCTTCTATAATCCGGTTGGCAAGCTGAACTATCGGGGTGCTTTCCTCATCCAAGTCTTCCCCTATCTCCACTGCCTCGATATCCTTCCCGTATTCTGTGCCCACCAGGGCTGCGACTTCATCGATATCAGTCGACTCGTGCTTGAAAAATTCAGCGATTACCTTTCTTATTTGACTATCGGCTGAAACCACAATTTTTGCGACCTCAAGCTTGGTAGCCCAGCGGAAGCTGTCTATGCGATCGAAATCTACTGGATTGGAAATGGTAATTTCAACAGATCGGCTGCCTGTTTTTTTGATGGGCAAAATGAGATATTTTTTAAGATTTTCCTCACCAACAAGGTTTATCAATTTTTCATCCGGCACGAAATCATCACTGATATCGAAATATTCATGATCAGTGAGCCGGGACAAATAATAGGCCAGCTCGGTATCGGTCATTTTTACATCGAGCTTGTGTACTTTTTGTACGATCTTGGCCGAGTAGTCGGATACCTCTTCCAGGAGCTGTCGGTCCTTTTCGTTGAAAAGGCCAGGCCCGTCAACCGGGTTTTTATTAATTATCTGGATCGCGCCGATTACTTCATCGGTGATCAGCGGCACGGTGATCATGCTCTTGGTCTGGAAACCGGTTTCCTTGTCCACTCCGCTGAAAAAGTTGGGATCGTTCTGGGTATCTAAGGAAATGTAAGTCTCCGCTGTTTCAATGACTTTCCCCACTATGCCCTGGCCTCTTTTCAGGGTGAGCTTGTGCAGGCGTTCGGCTTTTTTCTGGTAGGCTTCCCTTAGCTGGTCGTTCCCCTTATAAAGTTCTTCACTGAAATAGAAATGCGTGAAATGGATCAGGTTGTCATCGCCGACTGAATAAATTGTAATCGCCTGGGCCTGGACAAGCTCCACAACTTTCTGAATAGTAATTTCAAGTACCGTATCCAGATCTTTTTCGGTTATCTCTCTTTTGGAAACCAGTATCTTGAGCAGGTTATTGAGAACCTGCTTCTCATCAGCCGTGCTCTTTAAATTATTCACAACGGCGGATTTGCTCATTGATATCCTCACCTTTGAAATCTAATCGTTAATAAAACATTTTTGGCCTATAAAATTAATATATAATCTTAATAAAGAAGTGACAAGTCATGTTTGCATTATCCTGCTCCACAGATCGCAATAATTAGTTTTGCATGATCCATGCCAAAGGATTTTAAAACACTCTGGCATAAACATTGCTAAGTTTTTATACCAGTCACTGTAATTTAAAGGAGGAGATGCAAATGACCCTGTCCCCAGAAGTAGTTCTCTCCTGTGTTCACCTTTATTCTATGATCGGTGACAGGAAAAAATCTCTATATTATGACAAGCTGTTTGTTCACATGATGAAACACTCGATCGAAACTTCACAGCTTGACAACCGGGATGCTTTGGAATAAAATAAATATTGATGCCTCCAAAGTAAATGCTTTTGAACTCAATGGCTTAGATAGGTTTTCACACCAGTCCCGGCGGTGTCTAGAGAAATGATTATACCTGAATATTTGAAATATTGGGGTCTATCAAAACCGCCTTTTTCGCTCACTCCGGACCCCGATATGCTTTACATGAGTAAACAGCACCAGGAAGGGCTTGTTCGCCTGAAATACGCCGTGGTCTCCAATAAGGGTGGCGCTCTCTTAATCAGCGAGAATGCGGGTGACGGGAAAACGAGCCTCCTGGCCAAGCTGCGCCAGGACCTTGACCAGGAGTATCAGGGACATTGTTGGGTGGTCTTTATCGACCATCCCACGCTGACTGCGAACCAGATGGTGGGCGAAATCGCCCGTCAGCTAGGGCTCCAGATTAAAACCACCGATAAGCTTACCCTGCTTAACGACCTGCGCCAGTTTCTGCTGGAATGCCACCAGAATAGCGAAAAATGCGTAGTGATGCTCGATGAGGGGCAAATGCTTTGCCATCGCCCGGATTTGCTCCAGGAATTGCGGATCCTGCTTAATTTTTGTGTTTCCGATTCATTCCTGCTCACTTTTGTCCTCTCGGGACAGAAGCCGCTTGATGAAGCGATTCGTGCGATGCCTGAATTCTATCAGCGCCTGCCGGTGCGTTTTTTCTTGCGGAATCTGAACCATCATGATACTCGCGAGATGATTCGCTACCGGTTGAGAATTGCCGGTAACCCGCCTGAAAGAGATATATTCAGTGAGGATGGCTACACCGGCATCTATAATTTCTCAAAGGGCTGCCCGCGGATAATTTGTTCAGTGGCAGACCTGGCCCTTGTTATCGCCCACACCAGATACTCCCGGCAAGTCGATTTTGTCTCGGTCTCCCAGGCCTGCAGCGATATGTCCCGTACAGACGGGGCTTATCATTATTATTACTTTCTCAAGTCTTTCAGTGAAGAGGGTTCCCGGGAGCCGGGCGAAAAGCCTTTAGATCAGGAGGCGAGGTATTGTCCCAAATGCGGAGAAGAAATCCTGGAGGTCTCGAAGTACTGTCAGTATTGCGGAGCGAACCTCGGCCTGGATACTCTTGAAACCGTAGACCGCCAGGCTGCTTCTCAAGTCCTGACCGTACAGCAGCAAAAGGAAAGGTTATCTGACGGGGAAGCTGAGACGACCGCAGAAATAAAAGAAAAAAAGGATAAGAACTCCCTCCCGGTTCAGGAATATGGGAAGGATTCGGGGGAAGAGGGCCAGGAGGATTTTGAAGCCCGGGAGGACTTGGATTTTGAGCAGACCGAGCCTAAAAAAATCGGGGCGGATGAGATCGAATGCACGTTTTGCGGCCTGGTTTTAAGCCGTGAGGTTGAGGAATGCCCGAATTGCGGCGAAAAAATGAAGCAGGCAGAAGACTGTTCGCAAGAAACCGCCCCGGAACGAGCGGTGGGTGAAACCGTGAAAGAACCAGAAGTGAAAATGATTACCCTCAGTCCGGCTCCGCCTGAAGAGGATTTTGCGGAAAGCACTGAGGAGGAGGAAAAAGAAGGGCCGGACCACGCAGGGAAATGTCCCGTATGCGGCGCTTCGAACAACGGGCCGGAGGCTAAACTTTGCCTCCGCTGCGGATCCATGCTGAAAGGGTCCTCATATGAGCAAGATCTGCTCGGGCAGATCGAGCGGCTCTCTCTTCGCAAATATATCTTGAGCAAGAATTATTTACTGTATACACGAGCTCCGGATCCTTTGGGAGAAGAGCTGCTGTTTTTCCCGTTGGGCAAGCTCGGAGGCCGAAGCGCAGTATTACATTTCTCTGATGGTGTTTCGCAAAAATCTTTCACCACCCGTTGCGGCCTGATATTTACCAGTTGCAAACTCCGCTTTGTCTTTAACGATGGACTCCAGGAGCTGGACTATCAGCTTATCGACGATATTTCAGTGGAAGAGGTGAAAAAGGAAGACACACCCTTGCTGTATCATCTAAAACTGGCCACGGCTTCGGGCAACTACCGGATAATGCTTCCTTTCAGGCCCAGAGTGGCCAAGCGGTTATCGAAATTGCTCAGAGCGTATCTTTCCGTAAAAGTCAGAGCCCTGGCTCATGTCAGAGCCGGCCAGAAAAATAAACAACTCGAGGAGGCACAAGAAAAAGATGTTTCTTGAATCCTATGAAATTAAAGCCCTCGGCGCCTTGGTTTTATTTTTGCTTATTCTTTACTTCTGGGTCAGAAGGATCCAGCAAAAGCACAGGCTCGAACGGGATTGGAAAAGCCGCTGCAAGGACTTGGTCCTGAATAATCGGAATGCCCTGGCCCGGGAAGGAGTTGATTTCGAAAAACTGGCTGAACTGGTAAGAATGAAGATCAAACCTGATCAGCTTGAGATGGTTATCCACCTTTTGACTGCCGGCAGGGTGCAGTATAATATCGATGATCGAGAGGTCCCGGACAATCTGGAAGCGGATCTCGACTTTGAGAAGAGGAGACCGCCAGTTACAGAAGCGGCAGACAATAGCAGCCAGGAAAGCGAGCCTGTTACACCGGAAACTTTTGAAAAAATGAATCCCGAACAGGAAAAAACCTGGTTGCAGGTGGTGCACAACCGTTTCAGAAAGGCTGTGGCGGAAAAAGAGATCACAGAGCGGCGGGCCAAGCTGAAACTGCTGGTAAGGATGGTCGAGCTGGGTAAAAAGGCTGTAGAGGACGATCCCAATAAGGCAGTTGCCCGTAAAGGATACGAACTTTCTCTCTGGGATCGCTTTTATGAGAAAGAATACTTGGAGATCAATTACGAATGAGAATCAGGGAAGGCGAAATATTAAAGGTCGATTTGCACCTTCACAGCAGTGAGGATAGCCGGGACAGGGTCCGGCATGACGCTTTCGAGCTTCTTGAGGAGGCTCACAGTCATGGGTTGGATGTAATTTCAATCACCAACCATGATACAGTGACTTTCAGTCATGAACTGCGGACTTACGCCGAGGGGTTGGGTATTCTACTTATCCCTGGAATAGAACTGACAGTTGAGGGATGTCACGTCCTAGTGGTGGGTGAACTGGAAAGACTGCACAGTATAACCAGGCTCGATGATCTTTATGCGTCAAAAGGCAACGGGACTCTGATTATCGCGCCTCATCCTTTTTTCCCGATATCCTCGGGGCTGGGTAAAAAGATCTACCGTCATATCGAGCTTTTCGATGCAATCGAGTTTTGCCATTGCTACTATCGGTTGCTCAATTTCAACAACCCTGCACTTGAGCTCGCCCGGGTGATTGGGCTGCCCTTGGTCGCTTTCTCTGACTCGCACGTCCTGTGGCAGCTTGGAAGCTCCTATTCGCTGGTCCGGGCCCGGAAAAGCGTACAGGATGTTTTAAACGCTATCCGCAGCGGGGAAATAGAAATTGTAGTAAAGCCGATGAACATAAGCAGAACATTGCGCACCGCCTGGTGGATTTTGAGTTCAAAAGTTCTTTCACTGGCCGTAAAGCGGGAAAAAAAACCTCGATTCAACTGGGGGATAGTCCGTCCGACAAACAGTGACGCCCGGAAATGATATGAACATCTCTGGAAGGAATTAAGGATTGTAAGCTCCCAAGCTACAGAGGTTGAATTATGAGATCAAGGATAGACAGGTTAAGCGGGATTTTGGTCGTACTGGTTCTCTGCAGTGTTTTAAGCCTTTTGGTGGAGACCCGATTGCCTGCTGGCAGCCGGTTGGGTAAAGTTACCGGTGTAATGGGGGAGGTGATAAGGATCAATTTGGGTCGTATGCATGGCGTCAGTCAGGGAATGCGGGGCAAGGTATTTAAATTTGATGAGAATAAAAAAACGGTCGATGTGGCTCAGTTACAGGTCATTGGTGTTTCGGATGATAACTGCCTGGCTCGCATAACCGAGCTTACAGATACCCTGCAGGTGGGCCAGTTTGTGGACATCGAGGGAACCGCGGGGCCTCGTACCCTGGAAAAAGTTGATGTTCTGCGGGAAATGGAAGAGAGCGCGCGGAATTATTTTATTGCTCACCAATATACCGAACCCGACAGTGCTAATTGCTGGGCTGAATGCCAGAAGATTCTCGAGCGGGAACCAACTAACCGTCTGGCGCTGGAATTAAAGAAACTGATGATTCGCAACTATTACAGTTGGGCGGAAAGGGAAAGGGCGGATGGGAAATTTACTTTCGCCTTGATTTATTACACCCGGATCTTACGTATCGATCCGGAAGAAGAGCGTGCTTACGAGAATTTATGGGAAATTATGGATATGATAAATGCCGAAGCTCAAATTCCACTCGAGCCGATCACCAAAGGCAGGCCTCCCGACTATTATTACGCAATGGCTGAGCAGTACTTCAACATCGGGCAATATGAAAAATCCAAGGCATTTTATAACTTTTTACTGAAGAAAATCGTACCCAATGATCTGGCGGCAATCGAGGGGATCAAGAAAAACGACCGGATGCTTGAATTGTTTGGTAACTTGCGTACTGAACGCGAGGAGCGAGCCAGGAAGGTTGCTGTGGAAGCGGAAAAAATGAAAAACGAAGAGCAGAAGAAGCGAGAGAAGCTCGAACTCACCCGCTATTTCAGGACAGTAGCCGATGACCTTTTCCAGAAAAAGGATTATACAGGGGCTCTGGTGTATTATCTTAAGCTGCTGGATGCCATTCCTGATGATTCGGTGGCCCTGGCTCACCGCGAATATATTTCTAATGTCGATATGGTTCTCATCCCTGCCGGTGAGTTCAGCCGCGGCAGCAGCAGCCGCGAAATCGGTGAGACAATGGTTGATTTCGGTAGAAACTCTTTGCTTAATCGGGAAATGCCCAAAAAATGGGTTTTTCTGGACTCTTTCTATATTGATCGCTACGAGGTCACCAACATCCAGTACAAGCATTTTCTCGAAAGCTCCGGTTACACCCCGCCGGTTCACTGGAAAAAAGGCACCTATCCTGATGGGGAGGATAACTATCCGGTGATCTATGTAAGCTGGCTTGATGCCAATGCTTACGCCCGCTGGATCGGCAGGCGGTTGCCTACGGAAGAAGAATGGGAAAAGGCCGCTCGCGGAGCGAACGGATTCCAGTGGCCCTGGGGAGACCGCTTTTACCCACACCGCTGCAATGTGAAAGAGAGCGGGAAAAATAAATCCCTGCCAGTCGGCAGCTTCCTCAGCGGAGCCAATGAATTCGGCGTTCTGGACCTGGCAGGCAATGTCTGGGAATGGGTCGATTCAGACTTGAAACCCTATCCCGATTACGATGGCAGATTGGATTATTTCCCTTCCGGTTATCGCAAAGTTTTACGGGGAGGCTCATTTCAAGAGAAAGGGGATTACGCCCGAGGCGCTTTCCGCGGTGCCGGATCGGTGAATCAGATTTACTTCAATGTCGGGTTCCGCTGCGCAAAGAATTTACCTGGAACAAAAGAAAGCCCGGAAGGTTAAAAGAGTAAGCTGAAGTGTAAAAAGCTTTTTCGATCCAGGAGTCCGACCTTTGGAAATCAATTCCAGATCCGTGGTCGAAGAGGCAGTTTTATAACTCTCGTGTTTTAAGTGCGCACATTGAGAAGGTAACATTCAGACAGTCGCCACAAAGCACGGCTGGATTATTCGCGGGCCGATAGATGCTTAGGCCGCTGCTTCCCCCCAAAGATTTTAACAATCCGATAAGAGAAATGAGCTACCGTTTATTTCCAGCCGCACATTTTACATTTGGAGCGCTTTTTTCTCTTTTGCTTGCCGGTTTTATCCGTTCAGCTTTCGGGGGAGGGTATCTGGATGGCGGAATAAGGGAAATTGTCTGGTTGAATTTTTCCGGTAGAGCCTCGGAGAGCTTGGAGCGAATCAGCTCGCTGCTCTCAAGTGATCCTGCCAACTATAAAGCCTACTTGCTTCGTGCCAACTGTTACGGATGGTTTATCGCGCCGGACCCGGAAAACCGGAGGTACGACAATTCCCTGTTGGAATCTCTGGAAGCTTGCTGGAATGATGCGGAGAAGATAAAATCATCCGCCCCAGACTATGACCAGGCGCTTTATTATCGGTCCCTGGCAAAAGTTGTGGAAGCGAGATTCAAGGCTATTCGAGGACAAGACTTTTTTTCCCGCTGGGCAACCCGGTCAGCGAAGGATGCTGCCGATGAGCTGGTCGAGCGGTCTCCGGATGACATTGATGCCAGGCTGCCGCTCGCTATATTCCACTATTTCTGGGGCGGCAGTCCGATCTGGAAGCGGATCGGGCAGTTTGCCTTGATGTTCCCGCGCGGCCAGCAGGAGCTGGGTCTTAAAATGCTTGAGGAAATTGCCGAGGAGGGCGATGACAGCAAGCTCTGGGCCAGCCTGGCGCTGCTGGTTATTTATACCAGGAATCCAGAGACACGGGAGCAGGCCCTGACAATGGCCGAACAATTGCACAACATGTTCCCTGACAATGCCATTTTCCAATTGGTGCTGGGGGACTGCTACCGTGGTTTGGGACGCTGGGTGCTGGCCGAGGCGGTTTACCGAAGTATCATCGCCAAAGTCTCTAGCCGCCTGCCAGGCTACGATGAAGTTGTCTATGAAACCAGCCGCCTGCGTACGGTTGAATGCCAGATTAATTTGAGTAAAATGGATGTGGCTTTCAATAGTGTAAGGGATATTCTGGTTTCAAATCCGATCAATCCGGAATGGGTTGTTCCCTGGGCCCACCTTTATGCAGCCCGTATTTACCGTCACCGGGGGCAGCCCAAAAGGGCGGAGCGGGCTTTAAGATACGCCCTGGATGGGAAAAATTATGAAAATTTGCATAAGATGGCCAAAGAAGAGTTCGAGGCTGTCAAGAAAATGACCGATAGAGAAGTGGATAATTAAAGGGGAAAATTAATCTCGTATACATCAAGCCTGAAATAAACAACACATTGAATCAAAGATAACCAAAGCCCGGATCAGGTTTGTCAATATACATTTATCACTCCGATAAATCTTAGCTCAGGCAGAAAGAAAAAAGATCGATATTTCAAGTCAATAATAGAGAGGTGCTAAAACTGCAAACAGGCAAGGCATACCTTGACCTTTTGCCTGGCTAATAAGAAACCTTTGAAAAGTGTTGTCATTTTCACCAAAGAAAGCTGCTTGCTTTTTATAACGCTATAAAAATCAATAGGTTATTGTAGGGGCGGTTCGCGAGCCGCCCGTTACAGATCTTGCAACCATTCAGTCCGGATTACAGCCTTCAGGGCTCTTTAGGATTCCGTAATTGGTTCTATTTCAACATGTATAGCGTACTGGTAGAAATCAGAATTATTTTGGAAACTACCTCCCCCAAAATCAAGGCTGTTATGAACACCCCGGCAGCCTTGCCTCCTGAAACATTACAGGACACTGCGTAAGCCCGGTACATCAGTGCTACCATCCAGATTATCATCAGAATGCCTGCCAGTAATGTCAGGCTGAACATAACCACATCTGCTGGGGAAGTCTCAAGGAGAGTCGGAAACCCGGTTCCAGCCTGGGCTATTTTTTGCACAATGCGCTGGTAACCCGGCAGTAACAAAAAAACCGCTGTTATCAGACATGGGAAGCGCGCCAGAGCCTGGGTTCCGAAAACATCCAGCGCACGCACGCGGCTCGGGGATATGATCTTTCCCCCGATTAGCAGAAGAATTCCCATGATAATCCAGGAAATCATCCCATCAGAGACATAGACCCATATCGGAGCCTTGGACAATGCAGCGGAGTGGATATCGAGAACACCATCGAACCGGGAATTACTCAGAAATGCAATTATGCCCGTGGCGATTATAAAACCGACGCCGATTACCAGCGCTTTACCACCGGCAAGATAGTAAAAAGGGTTGAACAGCCAGCGCTGCAAGTTTTTCTCTTGTTTTTCAGGCACGGTTGAAAGCTCTTCCATATCATTCCTCCCGGGGTGAATTTGAACTGGCTTTGATCCGCTCTACTTTTTCGATCAGCGAATCGAGGCGGTTGCGTATTGTGGGATAGGATATCCCGTATAGCGAAGCCAGCTCTTTCAGACTGCCGCTGGCTTTCAGCAGATTCAAAATAAACTCCTGGTCTTCCGTGGACAGTCGCGCCAGTAACGGCAGGTCGAAATCACCCTCCACCGCCGTGCCACACCCGGAACACTCGAGCCTTCTCACATCGAGTAATCGCTGGCAGCTCGGGCAAATTGCAGGTAGTGATTTATTAGCCATGTGGCCCTCCTTTCATAAAATATAGTAGCTCTTTAATAATATATATAATAAACTAAATAATGTCAAGTAAATAATTATTAAAATAAAAGCAAATGCGGGTAATTTTAGGTGAGAAAAGTTGGATTGATTCTTGATCAGGCCAGCCGCTTTCCTAACTTACTACAGGTAGCATTAAATAGTTTCCATTTATATTGTTTTATATGCTTTAGCCTTGGTTATTAATATAAGTTGAGTAAACAGGAATGATTTACCAGATGTCGATTCTTACATTTAAGGCGCCGGCGACTTACTTTACCTGACAACAGTTGAGATACCCCGGGAGAAAAGCTTCCACAACTACCGAAAAGAGGTTTTAGTGCAGCTACCTGGTATGATAAAGCCATCCCTGGCGAAACTAGAGGTCATAGGAAGCCCTGAAGTCCGAGGACCCTGTTTCTGGAGCGTGTAGAAGACAAGTAATTTCCATGCATGCTCTGATATATGTACACCGCCCAGGCAGGCCTTTGCGCAGGCTTCCTGCGCGCAGGCGAGCTTGGCGAAGCGGAGTAAAGGACTTAAATGCCAGGATTAACTTTTGTTTCTTTTTGTTTAAAAAGAAATGGTTTTGCTTCTTTTGCCACCAAAAGAAGAATAAAAATTTACCTTTACGGATAGATGCAAACAATTTTATGACCTGAGTAGTAATAAGGTAGTGGAAAGAAACGATACTGAAGCAGAAAGACCCTCAAGGTATAACTGCTTCCTGATCCTTGTATTGCAGTTGATAGAGACTGTAATAGATGCCCCTGCGCTCGAGCAGTTCTTCATGAGTGCCTATTTCCGCTATGCGGCCGTGGTGGATTAGGATGATGCGGTGGACATGGCGGATAGTCGAGAGACGGTGGGCGATAATCAGGCTCGTACGCCCCGTAATGAGGCGCTCCAGAGCCTGCTGGAGGAGGTGCTCCGTGTGGGAATCCACGCTGCTTGTCGCTTCATCCAGTACAAGGATTCTCGGATTCTTATACATTACCCTGGCGAAAGAGAGCAGTTGTCTCTGGCCCGCGCTCAAGGTGGAACCTCTCTCGGTAAGCTCATGATCGAATCCTCCGGGGAGTTTCTCGATAAACTCGAGCGCACCGGTTGCCTTAGCCGCTTCTATAATCCTTCTCATCGATGGATTGTCCTCCCCCAGGGCGATATTGTTTTTTACAGTGCCGGAAAAGATAAAGACATCCTGCAGGGCGATGCCGATATTTTGCCTGAGCCACCGCTTGTCGAAACGTCTTATGTCGATCCCGTCGATCGAGATCTCACCCTCGGTCGGGTCGTAAAAGCGGGCCAGGAGGTTGATTATCGTTGTCTTGCCTGCTCCCGTGCTCCCCACTATCGCCACTTTCTCTCCGGGGCTCACCTTGAAGTTTATCCCCTTGAGAACCTGCTCTTTCTCGTTGTAGGAAAATTGAACGTTCCTGAAAATTACCTGCCCGTCGATGCGGTCGCGATAGGTAGGCATCGGCTCATCGCTTATTTTTTCCCGGGTATCCAAAAGTCCGAAAATACGCTCCGAAGAAGCGAGGGCAGCCTGGAAAATGTTGTATTTTTCGCTCAGGTCGCTGATCGGCTTGAAAAACTTTTCCACGTACTGGATAAAGGCCACCAGCACTCCGAATGTCAGGGTGCCATTCATCACGCTCAAGCCCCCGTACCAGAGAATAATCGCCATGGCGAGGGCAGCAATCAGATCGATCAGCGGGAAGAAGAGCGCATAGTAGAAAACGGTTTTGAGATGCGCTTCCAGATGGTCGAAATTGAAGGTGTCGAATTTTTTATCGTTCCTCTCCTGCTGGTTGAATAGCTGGATCACACTCATACCGGAGAGGGCTTCCTGAAGGAAGGCGTTGATCCGGGCGATTCTCGTGCGCACCAGCCGGAAGCCTTCTCTCATTTTTCTACGGAAGTAGAAAGTGATTACCAGGAGAAGCGGCAGGATGGTGAATGTCAGCAGGGCCAGTTTGAGGTTCAGCCAGACCATGGCGATTATAATGCCGAAAACCATCGCCAGGTCTCCGATCACCGTGACCAGGCCGGTCGAGAATAGCTCGTTCAGCACCTCGATATCCGAGGTGGTGCGGGTCACCAGCCGCCCCACCGGGTTGCGGTCGAAAAACTTGAGCGACAAGCCCTGCAGATGCCTGAAAAGGGCCATGCGCAGATCGTACATTGCTTTTTGGCCCAGATAGTTGGTGATATAGATCTGGACGAAGCGAAAGATAAAGTCGCCTGAGATCAGCAGAAGATATAGTCCGACCACATGGGCGAAACCCTCGAGCCGGCCAGGGATGATGTAATTGTCCAGGCCGATCTTGATCAGGATAGGCCCGGCAAGCTGGCAGGCGGAGCTGACCAGAAGGGAGACTGTTCCCAGAGCCACGTAGCGGAGGTAGGGACGCAAGTATTGAAACAGGCGTCGGGCCAGGCGGGTATCATAAGCCTTGCCTGTTATCTCATCCTCAATCATGTAGCTTCCGTGCGTCACGTTATCCTCTCTATCTTTTCCTCCAGCAGTTGTTTCTCGTATAGGGAGGAGTAGTAACCGGGTAGCTGAAGAAGTTCTTCATGGCTGCCGGTCTGGGTAATCCGTCCCTGTTCGAGAACCACAATCTGGTCGGCGAACTTGATCGTACTTATCCGGTGGCTAACAATGACAGCGGTTCTGTTTTTCA
>Ga0307380_10004303_pt1 | contig 19310 bp, 20 predicted proteins | sample UN3MG_FD_202239 | JGI IMG/M metagenome (GOLD analysis project Ga0307380, IMG submission 202239) | Soil microbial communities from Risofladan, Vaasa, Finland - UN-3 | ecosystem: Environmental > Terrestrial > Soil > Coastal area > Acid sulfate soil | place: Finland: Risofladan, Vaasa | collected... | reverse complement strand
ACACCCTCCTCAGTCGACGGTGATGGTCGGCCTCCGTCTCTATCCCACGCGACCAGACGAACCGTCACGTCCGCCCCGATGAGCGCGCGCGCCTCCCTCAATACGCGAGGGTCAGGGCGGTAGGGATTAGAGAGAAGCATCAGTGTCGAAAGCATCGGCTGGTGAATCCTCTCAGCCACTATAAACATGTGCGCTGCAAGACGCTTTGACCATCACAGCGCTACAGTCTTCTTCTCGGCGATGGAGCGTTTGGAGGCCTCTATCAGTTCGACGGTGCGGACGCCCACGGTGCCGCTGTTCTTCGTCTCCGTCTCAGGGTCTGCGACCGACCTCAGGAACTGCTCGAGCTCGTCTCGGATCGTGTTGTTTCGCTCGATTCCCAGCTTGTATGTGTACCCGCTCTCGTACACCATGACTTCCTGCGAGACGGCGTCGATCAGAGCCGAGCGCGCTTCCCCCACTAGCATTATCTGCCTGGTCTTGCGGGGAACAAGCCAGCTGATGTTCGCCATCGCCATTAGGCCATCTTCGAAGGAGGAGACGATGTATGCGGTCTCCTCGCCCGATTCCCTTCTCGAGGGGGTTCCGGAGCACGACACCTCCACAGGCCACTTGTCGAGAAGGTAGTTCTGGATGTCGAACATGTGAGGTGCAAGGTCCAACAGCACATCCCTGTCAGGCCAGGACTTCTCTAGGTTGGTCCAAGTCATCTCCATGAGGAACAGGTTGCCGAAGTACCTCTCCTTGATCAACTCGCGTATCTTCGCGAGGGCGTTGTTGAACCTGAATATGTGGCCGACCGAGAGCGTCAATCCCTTGTCCTGGGCCATCTTGACGAGCTTCCATCCATCTGCCGAAGTCACGGTGATCGGCTTCTCGACGAGGACATGCTTGTCCATCTCCAGAGCCATCTTACATATCTCGTAGTGTGACGAGTTCGGTGTGCAGACGTTCACGGCGTCCAACCCTTTCTGCGAAAGGAGCTGCTCCGCATCCCGGTATCCATTCTTGACTCCAAACCTCTCTGCGCAGAAATCGAGGTTCTTCTGGTCCAGGTCTGAGATTCCGACGAGTCGGACATCATCCATCTTCGAGTACTCGTCGACGATCTTCTTGCCCCAATATCCCGCTCCTATCACACCGACACTGAAATCGCCCATGATGTATCGCCCTATCCGTAGAACTCGCTCACATTTTCGCATACGTAGGATACCTGCTCGTCAGTCATGTCTGGGAACATCGGCAGCGTCATGACCTCCTTGCACAGCCGTTCTGTCACTGGCAACAGACCCTCCTTGTATCCATACATCTCCTTGTAGATTGGCTGCAGGTGTATCGGGATCTCGTAATGCACGCCCGTCTGCACACCCGCACCGTCGAGATGTGCTCTCAGTTTCTCTCTCTGCGTCGTCTTGACTGTGTACAGATGATAGACCGGTGACACGTCGCTGGTTGGCTGCGGAGGCAGTCCCAGGCCGTCCAGGTCCTTCAACCGACTGTGGTACTTCGCCGCGACGCCTCTCCGCTTGTCGTTCCACCCTTCCAGCATCTTGAGCTGCTCAAGGCCGACCGCAGCGTTCGCACTGTTCAGACGAGCCGTGTAGCCGATGATGTCATGCTCGTACTGCCCCTTCCTGCCGCAGTGTCTCAGCCTCTTCACGAGTTCGGCCACGTCGCTGTCGTCTGTAGTGACCATCCCCCCGTCGCCTCCGACATGCATGTTCTTGGTGGGGTAGAACGAGAAGCATCCGATGTCCCCCAGCGCCCCGGCACGCTTTCCCTTGTACAGCGCGCCATGCGCCTGACACGCGTCCTCGAGCACGAGCACGCCAGCGTCTTTGGCGATCTCGTTTATTTCGTCCATCCGCGAGGGATGACCGTAGAGGTGGACTGGGATTATCGCCTTTGTCCCAGGAGTTATCTTGATCTTCGAGGGGTCGATGGTGTATTCAGACTCCAGGACGTCCGCGAAATCGGGTACTCCACCGAAAGCCACGAAGGCGTTAGTCGTTGCCACGAATGACATCGAAGACGTCAGGAATGTGTCCTTGGCCTTCAATCCAGCCGCGAGGAGTGAGAGTTGGATCGCTGCGGTTCCAGAGTTGACTGACACTGCGTGCTTCACACCACACATCTTCGCGAACGCTTCCTCGAACTTGAACATGCTCTCGCCCATTGTGAGCCGTTCGTTCCTGAGGGCGTTCGCCGCCGCCTCCACCATGCTTTCCGTCATTACCGGTTGTGCCAATGGTACTTTCATCCACATCTCTCCAAATGGCCGTTCAATTCCGATGGTTCCTCGTTCCGATAACCTTCGCGGGGTTTCCCGCGACCTTCGCGTTCGGGGGCACGTCCTTCGTAACCACCGCCCCCGCACCCACGAAGGCGCCTTCGCCGATCGTCACGCCACATATGATCGTCGCGTTGGCCCCGATGGAGGCCCCCTTCTTCACCACGGTAGGCGTCACCGACCACTCGCCGACGGCCTTGGGCGTGCGGTCGTTGGTGAAGCATGCGTGGGGGCCCACGAAGACCTCGTCCTCGATGGTGACCCCAGATGGTATGAATGCGAACGCCTCGATCTTGCATCGGTCTCCGACAACGACGTCTCGTTGTATCTCGACATAAGCTGCGATTTTGCAGCCCTTGCCAATCCTGCAGCCGTAGAGGTTGACGAAATCCCTTACAACAGTATCCTCACCGATTTCGCAGTCCTCTATGGAATGATATTTTGCGAGGAGCTTCACCCTGCTCACCAGCACGTGCCAGAAGCCATCCCTAGCTATAATACATTGTGGAGCTAAACCCTATCAGAGTTCCGCCATAGACGGGTGTGCTGGCGCGTCATCTCAAAATCTTCTCGAGGGCGGGTCTCAGCTCCGGCGCGAGATCTGCCCTCTCCATGCCCAGTTCGACGGTCGCCCTTATCCAATCGACCTTGCTCCCGATGTCGAATCGCCGGCCAGTGAATTTCAGGCCATAGAGTCGTCTGTCCTTGCACAGTGCCCGCATCGCGTCCGTTAGCTGGTACTCGCCGTTCGCCCCGAGCCCAGTCTTCTCCAGATGGTCGAATATCTTGGGCTCGAAGATGTATCTTCCTATGATCGCTAGGTCGGACGGCGCGTTCTCAGCTGATGGCTTCTCGACCAGGTCCTGAATTTGGTAGACGTCATCGGTCTCCTTGACGCCCTTGATTACTCCGTATCTGGATATCAGCGCTTCGGGTACGGTTTCCACCCCAACAACCGAGGCGTGGTCCTTTTGCTCGTGTACCTTCATGAGCTGGGACATGCATGGTTTGTCGTTCACGACTATATCATCCCCAAGCATGACCGCGAATGGCTCGTGGCCCACATGCTTCTTGGCGCACAATATCGCATGGCCGAGCCCAAGCTGCTCCTTCTGACGTATGTAGAATATGTCCGCCATCGACGCGATGTTCTTGATCTCATTCAGTGCTTCCGTGTTCCCCGACTTCATGAGCCGGTGCTCGAGTTCGTATGATCTGTCGAAGTGGTCTTCTATCGCCCGTTTGCCACGGCCAGTGATGATTATGATGTCCGTCATGCCCGATTCGACCGCCTCCTCGACGACATACTGTATGGTCGGTTTATCGACGACAGGCAGCATCTCCTTCGGCTGTGCCTTTGTGGCAGGCAGGAACCTCGTGCCAAGGCCCGCGGCGGGAATAACGACTTTCATTGTGGAAATGAACATGAACTGGTGATATAATCCTTTGCCGTCTTCCGCCAGATATGAAAAGTGTTATAACCGCAAGATGGAGTCTCGCCCAACATGCGCATATGTGTGATCGGAGCGGGTTACGTTGGCCTCGCCACCGCGGTCATGTTTGGCAAGTTGGGGCACAGGGTCGTGTGCGCCGATGTCGACTGCCGTCGCGTGAGGGATGTGAACGCTGGCCGCGCCCCGTTCTACGAGCCTCCGTTGGAGAAGGAGCTCGCGCGACTGGTGAAGACCGGGGCGGTCACGGCCTCCAAGGATGTCATTGGGTCCTCGGCCGAATCCAAGTTCATATTCATCTGTGTGCAGACGCCATCGCTGGACTCTGGCAAGATAGACATACGCGCGCTCAAGTCAGCGAGCCGTGATGTGGCCCGGGCATTGGTCAGAACCGAAGACTACAAGGTGGTCGTAGTGAAGAGCACGGTCATACCGTCCACCACGGACACGGTCGTCAAGGAGATACTCGAGGCGGGTTCGGACAAGTCCGCCGGAAATGATTTCGGCCTTTGCATGAATCCGGAGTTCCTTCAGGAAGGGAGCGCCCTCAAAGACAGTATGGAGCCTTCGAGGATCGTCGTGGGCGCTTCCGACAAGCGCGCTGGCGACGCGTTGATGAAGCTGTACGCCCCCATCGAAGGCGACAGGTTCAAGACTGACCTGAGGACGGCGGAGATGATCAAGTACGCTTCGAACTCCTTCTTGGCGACGAAGATAACTTATGCGAACGAGATTGCCAACATATGTCAACGGCTGGAGATCGATTCTGAGGTGGTGCTCACAGCCACAGGGAAGGATCCGAGGATAGGATCGCTCTTCTTGAAGCCCGGCCTTGGGTTCGGTGGAAGCTGTCTGCCAAAGGACGTCAGGGCCCTCAGACACAAGGCGCGCGGGATGGATTACCCGGCGCATCTGCTCACCGCCATTCTGAAGGTGAACGATGAGCAGCCGAACGAGGCCGTGTTGACTCTCAAGAGGGTATTCGGAGACATCAAGGGTCTGAAGGTCGCCGTGCTTGGCCTCTCATTCAAAGGAGGGGTTGATGATGTCAGGGATACACGCGCGGTACCGCTCGTGGCTGGTCTGCTGGCGAACGGCGTCGAGGTGGTCGCCTTCGATCCGATGGCGATGTCCAACTTCATAGAACTCATGCCCACGATAAACTTCGCATCGTCTGTCGATGACGCGCTCGCAGGCGCCGATGCGTGCGTGATACAAGCGGATTGGGATGAGTTCAGGAAGATTGGCAGGAAGCAGTTCTCCAAGATGAGGAACGCTGTGGTGGTTGACGGCAGGCGTTGCCTAGACCCGAAGAAGGTCGAGGCAGCTGGAGCCCGGTACTTCGGCGTAGGATACGGGCCTGCCAGCATGAAGTGACGGGGCGTATCCTCGCTGCAAATCATAATAAGGGCTGAACCATTTCAGATGGATTCGTATCGACATGAAGATAAGTGTGATTCTCAACCTTCTCAATGAGAAGAGACACGTAAGGGACCTCTTCGACAGCCTCATCGTGCAGGAGGGACCGCTGGAGATTGTGGTGGTAGATGCGGGCAGTTGGGACGGCACAATCGCAGTCATTGAGTCTTATGTCAAGAATCACGAGAACATCCGTTACTTCCACTGTCCAGGCACACGAGGCGAGAGCACCAACTACGGCATCTCTATGGCCACTGGTGATGCCATAGCGACCATTGGCGGTGACTGCATCGCGAACCCGTTCTGGATCCGCGAACTGCGCAGAACCCTCCAGAGCTACGATGTGGTGGCAGGTAAGACGATCAACATCGGGTATCACGCGTTCGAGGACCTCGACAGGGTTGAGCTGTATCACCGGGGCGTCGACATCTCGCATCCGAGCGCGAGCATGGCGTGGAGACGACAAGTGATGGACGACATCGGAGGGTTCGATCCGTGGTTTGTCACGGCTGAGGATATCGACGTGAACCTGCGGGCAGTGGAGAAGGGATACAAGTTCGGCGTCAATCCTGACGCCATAGTCTACCATCGGACGAAGGGCAGCTTCAAAGGGTTCTTCAAGCAGGCGTTCTGGAACGGCTGGGGACGAAAGCAGCTGACGATGAAACATGGCAATCTCTGGTCTTCGTACAAACCAACTCGTCTGATAGAGACATCGAAGTCGTTCTGGGCGATTTCCCGGTTGGCAGTCGCCGTCATCGGATATCTGATGTGCAAGCTTCTGGACCGTGTGCCAGACGATGTGGACTGGTCGCGCGGGAAGGAAGAAAGAAAAGGCAGGAAGCGGTGGAGACTGATATTCCCCGGGAGATGATGTTGTGTCAGAACAGACGGTCTCTATCGTAATACCGACTATGAACGAGGAGGAGAGCGTCGGCCTTGTCATAGCCGAGGTCAAGGAAGCTTTCGGAGAACGCCCTTTCGAAATACTCGTCGTGGACACCAACTCAAAGGACAGGACCAGGGAGATAGCGTCTTCGCTCGGCGCCATCGTTGTGGAGGAGCCACGGCGCGGGTACGGACGCGCGTACAAGACCGGTTTTGCACGCGCGAGCGGTGACATAATCGCGACGCTCGACGCCGACATGACCTATCCGGCATCTGAGATACCACGTCTTGCGGATGAGTTGGTGTCTAAGGACCTCGATTTCATAACAACAAATCGGTTCGCCAACATGGAGAAGGGGGCGATGGGCGCGAAGCATCGCCTGGGCAACTGGATGCTCTCGGTTACCGCCCGGGTCCTGTTCAGAGTGAGGGTTAAGGATTCTCAGAGTGGCATGTGGGTCTTCAGACGCACCCTCCTCGCGTCGATGGATTTGAATAGCGATGCGATGGCCATGTCCGAGGAGATCAAGATCGAGGCGTTCAGGAAATCACGTGCCGTTGAGGTCCCCATCACCTATCGGATGAGGATAGGCGAGGTGAAACTAAACAGCTGGAAGGATGGTCTTGGAAACCTGAAGTTCCTGTTCAAGAAGCGATTCTGAAGACGTCATCTCCTCCGCAGCAGGTTGACGTAGACGACGGCCGCCACGCAGAGAATGGTTATCATTGCGACGAATCCGAGGAGTATCTCGGATTCGATGGTCTCTGCAGTCGTCATGTGGACGTTCAAAGTCACGACCATGTCCTCCCCAGAAACAAGCGTTCTTTGTTCTGACAGAATGTTCCTGTTTGTGAGGTCGATAAGTCGCAATGTGACTATCCCTCCGATATTCGCCCAGTCCGGAGCTGTGAACAGAACGGTGCAGACATTGTCTTCACATCTGAAAATCATGAAATCATTGATGTCTGAGCTGATCATGACTCCGATGTCTCCGTCGTAAGTCTCGGGCAGGCTGCTGACAATCACTTCCACCGTCACGAGCCTTGATAGGGTGCACTGACGCAGGTGGTTGGAGTACGCTTCGCCGCCGATGCACCCCGAAGCGGATATCCAGAGATCGCCGATGACATCCATGATGCGGATTACGGGGTTCACAGCCAGTATCGTCTGGCATGCCACTAATCCGTTTGGTTCGATGCGAAAGACGTTTACCATGTAGCTGGTGTAGTTCCATTCTGCATCCGGGTTCCATGTCAGTGTCGCGAAATCTAGAATGTTCTCGCCACCGACCGAGGAATCCCCTAACGTCAACTCAGGGCCGGGGCCCTGGGCCTGCAGGGCGATGTCTTCATGAAGCCTGAACGAGAGATTCGTCCACAGTGTCTGGGATATGCGGAGCTCAAGGTAGCCAGTATCGGAGACGCTCGACGGGCAATAGAGTGATAACCCGGTGGTCGTGGCGCCATCCAGCTCATCGGTGTTCGTTTCCGCGTAGTGCTTGACAGCGAGGAGGTACTCTCTTGCAGCATCCATTGAGGCGACCTTGACCTCAATTGGAAGGTCTTCCGCGCAAAGCTCGCCGCACAGGGCGCCAAAGTCCACGGACCATTCGTCCTCGCAATGCTCAGAGGAATGGACAGCGGCCGTCATCGCCGAGTGGTAGAGCCGGTTGAATATCAACCCCAGCTCCGACATCGAGTCCAGAGCTTCCACAGTATCGTCCACTCTGGAGAGGTCAAGGAGGCATGCAACGGTCGCGTGGGATGAACCGTATTCCGCCCATTCGACATACGAGTCGACTATCGCCTCGCCGAAAGCGTTCGTCGATTGCCAAGGATCCTCAGAGAATGCGTTGAACACATCCGCATAGGGCAACCCTTCCGCCGGCACGTTGAGTTCGCTGCCGACGAGGAAGTCGGCATGCTCCGATATCTCATACGCGAGCTCCATGGTTGCTCCATTGCAGACGTCCAGAACAAGCATGTCAAGTCGTCGGTCGAGCGTCGCCTCCGCCATCGCCAGGGCCGCCCCCAACTCTGGCAGTGTCAGCAGGTCCGTGCCATCGGGACACAGACCTCTCCATCCCGCTCCGTGTCCCCATAGGACCAATACGAGGCGGTCAGCGGGGTATTCCGTCGCGGAGAACAATATGAAGTCCCTCAGGACCGCTGGGGAGCCTGTGTTGACCTCTCCCCCACCGGGTATCACCTCACCCAGGTCGTCGATGGTGGTTGAGACTATCTCTGGGTCGAAATGATTGTCGTCATGCTCTATCTTCAACAGCATGGTGTTCGCCATGCCTGGCGGGTCCACAAGCACTATGATGTTCGCATTCTCCGCCTGATCTGCCGCCTCCATCTCGTTTATGTCCGCTTCCCAAGGAAGCGTGTCCGTCACGTCAGCGGCCATGTATATCATGAACGTCCAGCTCTCCAACTGAGCTGCGCCTTCATCCTCGACGTCCGCCATGACGTGAGGGGTTGAAGTCAAAAGCACCAGAAGCGAGAATGTTACAGGCAACAGGACTCGCCAGTCTCTCATTGCGGCCGGCCCCCTTCGATGCCCGCGAGCTTGAGTCCCATCGCAATGGACTCGCGAAACGAGTCGAAGTTTGCCCGACGGTACAGGCACGCCGCTGGGTGGTATGCAACCACGCACTTCACGTCGGACCCGCAGATTTTGGCATCCACGACTTCTCCCACGATGTCCGACATCTTGCCATTGTGCCCGAGCAGCTCGCGAGCGACGGTCTGGCCCAGGAGACATATCACGGAAGGCCCGGCCCGATGGACCTCGGCACAGAGGTATCCAACGCACGCGTCTATCTCGTCTCGTGCAGGTCGTCTGTTTCCTGGAGGTCTGCACTTGACTATGTTCGTTACATAGACGTCTTCGCGGGATACCCCAAGGTCTGCGAGAGCTTGGTTCAGAGTCTTCCCTGCGCTTCCAACGAAAGGCTCCCCTCTCAAGTCCTCGTCTCTTCCAGGCGCCTCCCCTATGAACAATATCTTCGATCTCGACGGCCCATTTCCAGGAACGACATTGGTGCGCGTCCCGCTCAACCGACACGCCGTGCAGTTCGCCGGTACCGTTTGAGCTTTCTTCATGTCAGGTCCTTGGCCTTGAATATCGGGATGAGCTCCACACCTCTGTCCGATAAGAGCGCAGAAGCCCCTTCCTCCCGATCGACGACGACGATGGCTTTCTCGACCACCGCGCCCTTCTGCCTGAGCGCATCAACGACCCTCATGGTCGACCCACCAGTCGTGGCGACGTCCTCCACGATGACGAACTTGTCCCCGGGGGCCACTTCCCCTTCGATCAGGTCTTTCGTGCCGTGATCTTTCGCTTCCTTGCGCACCATGACATATGGTCTGTCCGTCTCGAGCGCCACCGCCACTGCTATCGGAACCGCCCCCAGTGCCATGCCTGCGATCTTGCAGTTTCCGACATGGGGCGCCATGGCTCGTGCGATCTCCCTCAGTACGACCGGGTCTGTGCTCGCCCGCTTGATGTTGACGAAGAAATTGCTTTTCTTGCCCGACGCAAGAGTGAAATCCCCGGTCTGTACGACCTTCAGTTCCACGAGCATCCGTCTGAGCTTCTGTGCATCTTCTACCATGGTACTTCCTTCCTACCTAGTCTGTATCCAACGATATTGACCCCGCGATGCAGGAGGGGGACGACTATCAGCAGTGCCACCAACCCCCATATCGCGTTGTCGTCTATGAAATGCTCCTGGAACCAATCGAATCTGAACACGATTATCAGTACGGATGCTCCAACCACGAAGTTGTACTGGTCCAGCCCAGGCGCCTTTGTGCCCCTGTTCACGCCGAACCTCCTCTTGACAAAGGAACCCATGCTGTCTCCGAGCATCGATCCCAGGCCCAGACAGATCACCACGGTGACCGCGGACGGCCACGGTCCGAAGCTCCAAATCTCGGGCATGCCCCCCAGTTCGACCGCAGCAACCTGGAGAAGCCCGACAAGGACCCCGCAGCCCGCCCCTCCGATGAACCCTCGCCAGGTCTTACCGTCGCCCAGGATACGTCTGCCCCTCCAGCTCCTGCCGAAGTCGATTGGGCGTCCACCTCCGAATACGACTGCCGCTGAATTCGGAACGAGGGCGGGTATCATCAACCACAGCCCTGCGAGGGCCGCTTCGAGTGGGGTCATTGTCGGGGGCATATTGCGGAGGAGTCTAATAACTGAAACGCACAGGATGGCCTATGTGCCGCACTCAGACCAGGCGGCATATCACGGCGTGAACCGGTCGCCGCTTATCTCCGCGGCGCTGTCATCCCGCGCCGTCGCTCAGGTTTCATACAGACGACTTGGCCGAGAAGAACTCGCGCGCATCCTCCGCCAGCGCAGATGATTTCCTCGCCGCCAGCTCCTCCTCGAAATGGACCACTCTCCTGTCCAACACGACCGCAAGACCGCGGTCCGTCTCGGACCGTATGAGCCTCCCCATCGCCTGCAGGAGCTTCCTGGTGGTTGGCGCCTTGACGGCGTGCGCCCATCCATCGCCGAACCTGATCTCGCAGAAGTACTGCAGCGCCCTGTGCCTGGCGGTGGGTTTCGGGTAGGGTATACCCGCGATGATCGCCAGCTCCATCTCCTCCCCCGGGAAGTCGATTCCCTCGCTTATCCTCCCTCCCGAGATGGCGTGCATCACAGCGTTCCCCGTGGTCCCCTTGAAGCCGCTCACGGCCTCCATAAGTGCCGACTGACCCATGGAGCGCTCCTCTCGGTATATCCTCCATCCTGTCAGAGCCCCATCGACGAGGTCGCTAACCCTCTGCATCATGGCGTAAGACGGGTAGAATATGATCGTGTTCTTCGTGCAGCTGCCGAGGAGGTCAGTTATGTGTCCCGCGATCCTTTCGACGATAGCTGGCTCCCGTTCCATGTCCTCGTATCTGGTGGTCACGTCATCGGCATACAGGACGAGACGGTTCTCCGGCGGGAACGGTGAGGGGATGGACTGCAGCGTCGCGTCGTCCGGCAGGCCTATGCTCTTCGCGTAGTCGTCGAGAGGTCTCAGTGTGCCCGACATGTGCACGCTGGAATGGCAATCCCGCAGCGGCGCGCAGGCCAGCGAGGCGTCCAGACAGTACGCCTCGAACGCGGAGACATCCGATTTGACGACCAGTTTGACATACTCCCCCTCTTCGAGGCCGTGCCAAAACACCAGGAAGCTGGCCATTCTGTGGACGAACGACCTCGGCAGCCGTCCGGAGGACCGCCGAGCGTCCCGCACCATCTCGCCGTAGTTCATGGCTTGAGACAGCATGCCCTTTAGCTTGTGGCTCGTAGACCCGATGCCGAGCATGAGCTCCTCCTCGAGGAACGACTGCGGGATGACGCCATCCTCATCGATGAGATATTCTTCGACAGCTCTCTCGAGAGCGTTCTCGAGCAGCGTGACGAGGTCGCGGAGGCCGAAACCGTCCGCTATCTCGGGGTTTCCGAATTCGTCTATTTCCGCCTTCGCCAATCGGAGCGCGACATCCGAGAGGCGGGACGATTTCAGCTCACGCGCGTATGAGGGTAGGTTGTGCGCCTCATCGATGACCACCACGATATCGCTGGCGGAACACCCCATCCAATCCAGAAGGTTGTGCCTGATGAAACCATCAAAGAACATTATGTAGGGTGCCGCAACCACATCCGCAGCCGGCACGTGCATCTTGCTGATCTCATACGGGCACAGCCGCCTCTCGCTGCAGTATGCGGTGAATTCCTCAGCGGTGGGGAGCGCCTCCCTCATGTGCTTCGTGACCGTCTGCAGGTTCGTCGACATCGTCGTTGCGAAGAAGGGACACGCCTCCTCATCGCCCTTCAGGACGCGCGCCTTCCGCTCGCTGCAGACCTTGGAGAGCTCTTCGGGATTTCCACCTGCGAGATCCTCGTCCGCCTTCGCGAGCGGGCACATGTTGCGCCTGCCCTGGAGGGCGACCCCGAAGTTGCGTCGGCCACCGCCCATCTGCCTCAGCTCGGACATGACCTGTCTCTGCTGCGAGTTCGTTCTGGTTAGATACAGGAGTTTCTTGCCTCGCCCAGCGCAGCCGCTCAGAACCCCGCAGAGGGCACAAACAGTTTTGCCCGTGCCTGTGCCGCTCTCGACGACCAGATGACCCCTGCTATCGTAGGCTGTGCGAATGGAGTCCAGGAGACTCCCCTGCCCCTCTCTTGGAGTGTATGGAAAAAGCTCCGCTGACATGTCTGCGGTTCTAAAGTGCCATCGGTGCTAAACGGCTTTGCCCAGGCTGCCCGAAAGTAGGCGTTCGACAGCGGAAGTCCTATTCCCTGCTGGTCCACATGTCCTCGGGTATGTCGTCGTAGACGGAAGCGTTTTCATCCGCCTGCCCCTCGGACCTGCCCCTGCCATAGATCAACTCGGATATGCGCTCCTTCCTGAACATCCAGTAGTGGATGCGCCACTCCCTGCCATCGTACAGCGTGGTCTCCTCGCGCTCGGTCATCAGTATGCCGGCGTCCTCCAGCATGTAGAACGCGTCCCTGTCCTCTGGCTCCAGGACGTTGTCGATGATCCTCTCGCTGTATCCAAAGAAGTTCATCACATGCTGAGCCATTGCCCTGGCCTCTTCCTCGGGCATGCCCTGCTTGTCTATGCTGTTCTTGATGGCCTTGGTCAGGTGTTCGACGGTCAGAGTCGCATCGGAAGTGGCCGCGTCGGACTTCCTCAGCTTCGTGATGATGTTCAAAGACTCGGTCAACGGCTCCCCTTTTCTCTTCATAACATTAATGCCCCCGGAAATCAAGAAAACCAACATGCCCCTACAGAGGTTTCATTTAGTTTCTGGTTGTATAAATACATTGGCTTTCGACGAGCGGCTGCGGCAAGAAACGCGCCCATCGTCGAAAGCGCAACAGGAGGTATTTGATGTTGGCGGAATTCACGGTCGTGCCCATCGGGGAGGGAGAGAGCGTGAGCAGGCATGTCGCGGAGTGTGTCAGGATCGTGGACGAGTCTGGCCTGGACTACCGCGTTAACCCCATGGGCACGGTTGTCGAGGGTGGGTTTGACGAGGTGATGTCCGTCATATGCGCGTGTCACAAGAAGGTGGCGGGCACTTGCGCAAGAGTCGAGACAATCATAAGGATAGACGACAGGAAGGGCGTGGACCATGCCATCCGGTCGAAGATAGAGTCAGTAGAGAAAAAATTGAAAAAAAGGCTGAAAGAATGAGGGGTTTTTAGGTGTAGCCGGGTATGCTCAGGTCGACCGTAAGACCCCAGAACGAGCCCCAGAAGCCAATCAGTATGATCATCATGGTGGCGCTGAGCAACAGGGCGACCCTGACCCACTTGTTCATGTCCGTCCTCAGGATGGCACCCAACAGCATGCCCGCAGTCGCTATGAACAGGCCAAGTGCCTTCAGGACCATTCCCGCATCTCTGCCCGCTGCCTCATCTGCGATACCATATATCACGGAGCCGAGCATCAGGAAGAACAAACCGACGATTATCGCGATCGCCAGTATTACATCCGACGCGAACGGCCTGATGTATTCGATCGCCTGTTTGTGCTGGGGCTGATACTGCGGTCCATACACAGGGTATTGCGGCTGTGGCGGCTGCTGTGCTGGTTCGACTTTCTCTTGAGAAGCCATTTTTATCCCTTCCAGCCCGATATTGATTTCACTGGTGTAAATTACTTTCGGATAAGTATATAAGTAATAGTCGCTGAGCGGGAAAAGGCGCTTTTGGAGCGGTTATAGGCCTATGATCGCCCACATACGGCCGAAGAGCGTGCTCAATCGTCGACCGGCTCTTCCGTCCGCTTCTCATCTTCCTGCTGCAGGCGGTTCTTCACGACTACTAGTCTGCACTTGCGGACGCGCGTCACAACAGGCTTTCCGAAATGAACTTCCAAACTCTCCACGTTCCTTGTTCGAGCTAACTGTCCCCCAAGTGTCTCGAATCCTGTCATATTCGAAAGTCGTCCACCTATTTAAAAAGCGCTCCGGTCCGCGCATCTGTCTGCGAGGATGTATTTCAATGTTGGTTATTCCCGGCATGAGACCGTCTGAACCGTGCCTCACGTGGATCGGGCGTGTTCCGCTGCTTTCGCCCTTACGGTTTCCAGATTATCCCGCAGGGATGCTCGCTCAGCTTCCGTGACCTCTCGCGTCACCTTTGCTGGCGTGCCCATGACCAGTGAGTCCGGTGGTATCCGCTTTCCCGGTGGAACGACGCTTCCTGCCGCAATGATGGACCCTGTGTCTACAACGGCGCCGTCAAGCACGATAGCGCCTATGCCGACCATGACTCCATCACCGATGAGACAACCGTGGAGTCTCGCACCGTGAGAGACGATGCATCCTCGGCCGATGACTGTCGGTCTTCCCTTCGGCGCCTCTATGAACGCCATGTCCATCACGGCAGACCCTTCGCCTATCTCTATCCTGTCATCGTCAGCGCGTAGGACCGCTCCCGGCCAGACCGTCGCTCGGGCGCCGATGTGCACATCTCCGATGAGCAGCGCGTCCGCGTCTATGTACGCATCAGCTCCTATAGCCGGCATCCTGCCCGCAAAGCCCCTTAGAGGCATACACCTGGAATCGTCTTCACTGGGTTATTATCTTTCACTTGAGTCGCCTTGTCGTTGAGGCCAACATCCTTAAGAATGGTTACAGCAGTCTACTTATAATCAGCTCCCCCCAATGATTAGTACTGTTGACGCTCCTGCCGACGGAGGATGTGCGTTTGTCCGATGGTGTGCCCGATAATGATGATATCCACAGAGCGGTCGCCGACCTGATAGTCGAGGTCGCGGACGTCGCTGACGCTCAGAAGGCGTACGCTCTCATATCTACAGAGCTCAAGAGATTCACCAAGGCGGATTTCGCGGGAGTGCTCATATACGAGCCTGGTCGGTCAGATGTGCGGTTCGCGGGGGCTGCAGGACTCGATATGTCCAGCCTGTCCGACTTTCCGAGGGTGACCGTCGACCTCGAAGCGAGGAATCGGCTCGTCCGTGGCAGAAGGTCTTATGGATTCATTGTTACGAAGCCGGAGGAAGTGCCAGATGGAGCGCGCGCCCTCTACGATGCGTTGGACCTCGGGTCGATGATCCCAGCGTCGATCGTCTTCAGAGACACCCTTGTGGGGTACCTGGTAGTGGCTCGGAAGAAGACGAACCCATCGTTCACCGACCGAGAAGTCCATGTCATCAGACTCGTCGCTGATTGCATCGCGTCCGTGTTGGATCATGTCCGGACTTCGTTCAAGTTGGCGAGGACCGAAGCGGAGACGGACAAGATACTCTCTCTCGCTCCGATCGGCCTCATGACCATCGATGCTAAGGGGATGATAACCTCGATGAACAAGCTCATGATGAAGATCCTGGACGTGTCCGACGCGGCTGCCATCGTGGGGACGAACATCCTCGAGATGGAACCGATGGCGAAATCGGGGCTGGACGACCTCGTGATGCAGGCTCTCGAGGGGACTCCTAGCGAGAAGGAGAACGTCCATTTCGTCCCCAATCCTGACAAGGCGTTCTACATCCATGTCAAGGTCGCCCCTGTGCCGTCTGAGACGGGGGAGGTCGAGACCGCGTTGATGGTCGCGATGGATCTCACGTCGAACGTGCGGTTGCAGAGCCAGCTGGAGCGGTCCTACGAGAAGCTAATCCAGACCTATCAGGAGCTGGAGCGGGTGACGAAGATGAAGAGCCAGTTCATCGACGTCGTCTCCCATGAGCTGAGGACCCCTCTGACCGTGTTGCGTGGATATCTCGATCTTGTGGAATCCGAGTCCCCTGCCTTCACCGAGCCCAAGCTCGCCCAGAAGATGCGTACTATACGCGCGAACGCCGACAAGCTCTACACTCTTGTGGAGAGTATGCTCGACGTCAGCAGACTCGAGAAGGGCACGCTGCAGATCAACCCCGAGCCGACGAGGATAGACCTGCTGCTGGAGGAGGTCGTGGAGGCGAGGATGCACGACGCTTCGGAGAAGGGACAGACGATATCCTTGGCGGCAGAGGGCGAACTGCCTTTGATCATGGCGGACAGACGCAGATTGAGGGACGTCTTCAACAACGTAATCGACAACGCGGTGAAATACACGCAGGCCGATGGGAAGGTGCAGGTCGGCGCGAGGGACGAGGGCAAGATAATCCATATCTGGATCAAGGACAACGGTGTGGGAATCCCTCTTGAGAACCTTGGGAAGATATTCGACCGGTTCTACATCGTCGCCAGCGACGATCTGTCGCATCAGGTGGACAGGATCGGCCTCAGCCTGCCGATTTCGAAGGGGATCATCGAGGCCCATGGTGGACGCATCTGGGTCGAGAGTCAGGTCGGCAAGGGGAGCGTGTTCCACATAGACCTCCCCAAAGAGCGCAATAAGTAGGTTTCTAATACTCGAGGGCGTTTCCCGCCCCGATGGCTTATTCCTTTCGAACGAGGGCTATCCTGCTCACCGTCGTGGCGAGCCTTATCTGGGGCACTTCGTTTCCAGGAGTGAAGTGGGGCCTTTCCTACGTTGGGAACGACGTCGTGTTCCTTTGGCTCCGGTTCGCGGTTGCATCGGTTGTCACGCTTTCGATAGTCCTGCCGCTGCGGAAGCTCCAGCTGTCAGTCTTCCGCAACCCATACATATGGCTAATCGGTGGGCTGAACTCCGCCGCGTTCGTAACTCAGTACATTGGGCTGAACTACACGTCGGCGTCGAAGACGGCGCTGCTGGTGGACATCAACGTCGTGGCGGTCGCCATCATATCGTATTTCGTCTTCAGGGAGAGGATCGGTTCGAAGCAGGCGTTCGGGATAACCACAGGCCTCGCTGGGATCGCCATGCTCACAGCCGACGGGGGATTGTCGTTCGACAGTTCCGAGCTGATCGGGGACATAATGGTCTACAGTTGTGGTTGGCTCTGGGCGTTCTTCATAGTCCTGAACAAGAAGATGCTTTCGAAGTTCAACGCCGTCCAGCTGAGCTCCTCCGCAATCGTTACATCCGCTATTTGGCTGTTGATCCCGTTGGCCTACTTGGGTTATGTGGGCGCGGATTTCACAGTAGAGACGCCGGGCTGGTTAGCAGTGGTGTACCTCGGAGTGATGTGCACGTCTGTCGCGATACTGTTCTGGGCGATGGGCTTGGAGGGAGTTTCTGCGACGTCATCTGCGACGATAATGCTGATAGAGATTGTCACAGCACTGGCAATATCGATATCGCTGCTGGACGAAACGCTAAGGCCGTTGGCGGCATTCGGTGCGGCCCTGGTGTTCGCAGCCATCTACCTTGTCGCCTCAGGAGAAGGAAGGAAAGAGGTCGCGTCAATCGCGCATGTTTGACGAGCAGAATCCTCGTGTCCTCACTTTCGTTTCTCTCACCCGCGGCACAGCTTGGCCCGCACGCGCTCTGCCATTCACCACCCACGTGCAATCGGGAACTGACTCGCTCAGTGGACTCCGGTCACCCGAATGTGCCGATGTAGCCAGTGACGCCGTCGAGCACCATCTGGACTGCGTAGGCAGATGTGATGAGTCCCATCACTCTCGTCAACGCCCTTGCGCCAGCGTTGCCTATCCTTTTGTGCACTATGATGGCCTGTGACAGAAGGACCGCGCAGATAGCCATGACCGCGAGAAGAGATACGAGAACTAGTGGCACATCGGCCGTCCCTGTGAGTATGATGACGACTGATATCGCCCCTGGCCCGGCGATCATCGGGGTCCCCAACGGGACGAACGCGACGTCCTCCGGCTCGCTCGGCGCGCTCTCGGCCTCCTCGACGCCCCTTCTTCTGGACCTGGGGATGTCTCCCTCGTACAGCATCATGATGCCGATGACCAACAAGAGGAGTCCGCCGGTTATCATCAGCGCCTCGATGGTGACTGACAAGTAGTCGAGCACGACCTTGCCTATGAGGGCGAACACGATCAGAAGGGAGGTGGCGAACAGCATCGAGTAACGAAGCGTCTTCCTCTTGTTGTCCGCGTCCATGTCCCCCGTCAGGACGAGGTAGATCGACATGACGCCGAATGGGTCGATCACGACGAACATCGGTATGAATATCAGTAGGAACTCCTCGAACATCTGAGACCGTGAGATGTTTGCCAGTATTTTCATCTTGTCATCGACGCCGGAAACTACTATATTCGCGTGGGGCATACCACGGACGATCTCATGGCTCGCGAATTCGACAGGGAGAAGGTCTTCGACAGGATAGACAGGGACAAGAACAAGCACATCACGCGCGTGAAGCGTCTGCTGAAGCAACCGAGCTCCAGCCAGGAGGACATAGGCATAGATGAGTGCGCAGAGCTTGTCAGCAAGCTGTACTCTGAGGTTGGTTGCGACAGCGTCGAGGTCATCGAGACGAAAGGCAACCCAATCGTTTACGGGAAGTGCAAGGGGCTGTCGGACCGGACACTGTTGGTCTACTTCATGTACGACACCATGCCGTTCAACGAGCCCGGGTGGGAGCATCCCGCGATGGGCGCGAAGATGGTGGACATGAGGCTCCCGTCGGGCAAGGTCAAGGCCATCGTCAACCGCGGCGCAGACAACACGAAGGGCCCTCTCGCCGCTTTCCTCAACGCAGTGGACTCCTGCAACAAGGCGGATGGCAGGCCACCGGTCAACCTGATATTCGTCGCCGAGGGCGAGGAGGAGCTCGGCAGCCCCAACCTGCCATCGTACGTGAGGAAGGATAGGAAACGTCTGTCCAAGGCCGACGCGTGCTATTTCCCGTTCTTCGCGCAGGATTCGACAGGAGCGTGCACACACTTCCTTGGAGTCAAAGGGGTCGTCTACTTCGAGATGAACTGCAGTGGGAAGCGTTGGGGCCGGGGACCTCAGGAGTTCGCGATCCACAGCAGCAACAAGGCGTGGGTGGACAGCCCTGTCTGGAGGCTGATTGACGCCCTTGGCACGATGACCGACGACGGCGGCAACAGGATACTCATCGACGGCTTCTACGACGATATCGCGCCCCCCTCCGAGGAGGACCATGAGATGATCAAGGACCTGGCCAAGAAGTTGGACATGGAGGGGTTCAAGCGGACGATGAAGGTCAAGAAGTTCATACTCCCAGAAGACGACAAGGAATCGCTCATGAACGCCTACACTTTCGGGACGACCCTGAACATCGATGGCATCTGGGGGGGCTACATGGAGAAGGGGTCGAAGACCGTCCTTCCTCATGAGGTGACATGTAAGGTGGATATCCGGCTCGTGCCGAACCAGCGGAAGGACCGGATGATACCACTCG